>Ga0224496_10000536_pt1 | contig 26253 bp, 27 predicted proteins | sample SF_Jul11_sed_USG_2_FD_168127 | JGI IMG/M metagenome (GOLD analysis project Ga0224496, IMG submission 168127) | Sediment microbial communities from San Francisco Bay, California, United States - SF_Jul11_sed_USGS_8_1 | ecosystem: Environmental > Aquatic > Marine > Sediment | place: USA...
GACTGTTGTGATGCCCTCGGGTCGCGATCTCGTAGAGCTGGGTCCGTTCCTGTGGGGTCAATGTCACCTTGTACTTGATGTGTGCCATGGCATCCCTCCTGGTGGCCTGGCGGGATCATAGGCTTTCTTCTACGACAATTCAAGAGTGACATGACACTAGGCTCGCCTGCGAAATCCTCGCGACGGGCTCTGGGTGCGCTCATTTTACAAGAACGTCTGGGCGTCACGGATCGTGAGCTAGTGGAGCAGATTACCGAAAACCCCTACCTGCAATACTTTTGGGGATTCAGGGCGTATCAAGCTGAGGCCCCCTTTCACCATTCCCTACTGACCACCTTTCGCAAACGATTCACCCACGAGAGCTTAGGCACGATCAATGAGGCCATTGCCCGCCTGACCGCCGCCGCGCTGCCCACCACAGAGGCCCCGCCAAAGTCTGCCCGAATTGACGTGCAAGGGGACGACGAGCCGCCGCCGAACGGCCAGCTCCTCATCGATGCCACCTGTGTGCCGGCCGATATCACCTATCCCACGGACCTCAAGCTGCTCAATGACGCCCGCGAGAAAACGGAAGCGATCATCGATTCCCTACATGCCGCTCGACCGAGTCCGACAAAGAAGCCCCGCACCTATCGACAGAAGGCGAGGCAGGCGTACTTGCGCATCGCCAAAGCCAGACGACCAGGGAGGCGGAAACTTCGACAAGGCCTTGGGCAACAGCTCCGGTATCTGCGGCGCAATCTGGCCACCATTGCCAGCATGGCTCAAGAGGGGCTGCTCGTCGTCTTACCTCGTCATCGCTATCGTCAGCTGTTGGTGATTCACGAACTGACTCGGCAACAGCTCTGGATGTACACACATCGGGGCCACCGCATCGCCAATCGGATTGTGAGCATCAGTCAACCTCATGTCCGTCCTCTTGTACGGGGCAAAGCCGGAGCCTCGGTCGAGTTTGGCGCGAAGATCTCAGTCAGTGTGGTTGAGGGGGTCAGCTTTGTGGATCGGATCAGCTGGGATGCCTACAACGAATCCGTTGATTTGGTGCCACAGATCGACGCGTATCGTCGACGGTTTGGCCATGATCCAGCCTCGGTGCACGTGGATCAAATTTACCGTACCCGTGAAAACCGTTGCTACTGTGCCCGCAAAGGGATTCGCCGCTCAGGGCCACCGTTGGGCCGCCCACGAATGGTCAGTGAGGCCACGGCCGAGCAGGTGAAACATGTCCACCAACAAGCTCATGACGATGCGACCGCTCGGATGGCCATTGAAGGCCAGTTTGGCCAAGGCAAACGCTGATTTGGGCTCGGACGTCTGATGGCCAAGCTGGCGCTGACCTCTGAGACGATGATTCACATCTCGTTTTTGGTGATGAACTTGGAGCAGCTCCTCACTCGAGCGATTTTTTCGTGGCTCGCTTCTTGGTGGCAGGGCTGGCGGAGTAGGTGGAACGGCTTGTTGGGTGCCTGGTGGCTTCAGATACAGACAACTTTCCAGGACGACCGTGCGTCTGACGTCGGGGGCAGAGGGACAATGAGGCCTCAATTCCTCGCGGGGATTTGAGCGAATCATGGAAAATGCTTTTCTCAGCAAACCCTAATTATAAAAGGAAAATTGATTGTAACTATTCGGCAAAAAAAGTTGGGTCTTCTCCCAAGCGAGTGGATAAAAGGCAGTTCCTAGAGACCGAGAAAGGCAAGATGGGCAAGGGGATCGGCGGTTTCAAGATAGCGAACCATCTGTCATGCTAGTTGGATGCCAAAGAAGAGGAGCCTGCTGGACGCCTACCGGTTCCCTGGGTTTCGTCCAAGGGCCAGAATCAAGGGGATCTTCGGCGACCCCCAGGCCCGGGTCATCCGGCTGGAGCGTCGTCAAAAAAACGGCGTGCGGTTGGTGTGGCACCTGGCACGGGAGTTTCTACGACCGCAAGGTCCGTCGTATCCGGGATCTGTCCTGTGGGGCCATGCGTATTCACCTGGAAGTGGAGGTCCGCCGAGTCTGGTGTCGGTGGTGCGGCAAGGTGAAGTAGGAGACGTGGCCGTGGCTGGCGGACAATCCGTTTTACACGAAGCCCTTTGCCTGGTATGTGGGACGGCGCTGCCGGGAAACAACGGTCAAGGAGGTGGCGAGGGAACTCAAGTGGGACTTGAAGACCGTGAAGAGTCTGGACAAGGAGTATAGGCAGGAGCAGCTCCGGCGCACGGGGACTCCGGGCCCCACGGCCATCGGCATTGACGAGATTTCTAGTAAAAAGGGGCATCCGTACCGGATCGTGGTCAGCGACCTCGTGCCACGGCGGCCGATATGGTTCGGAGGGGGTGATCGCTCTGAACAGAGTCTGGACCTGTTTTAACAATGGTTGGAGCAAAAGAAGGCGGCGGGCATGAGGCTAGCAGTCATGGATATGTGGCGGGCCTTCGAGACTTCAACCATGAAGCAGGCGCCCCAGGCCGCGATCCTGTATGACAAGTTTCATGTGATGAGACACCTGGGCAAGGCGCTCGATACGGTGCGTAAACAGGAGGACAAGCGGCTTGCCGAGAAGGACCGTGCGTTTATAAAGGGGCAGAAGTATCCCCTACTTTCTAGAAAGACCAACTTGACGCTTGAGGGGCGCAGAGCGCTCAACAAGCTCCTCGGCGCCAATAAGCGGCTCCACACGGCCTATCTGCTCAAGGAAGCCTTCGGCCAGTTATGGGAGTATCAGGCCGAAGGCTGGGCCAGGCGGTTTTTTGAGAACTGGAACGCCTCGTTGAAGTGGCAACGCCTCAAGCCCTACGAGGAGTTTGCGAAGATGATCGAGCGGCACTGGGACGGGATTGCCGCCTAGGGCAAAGCTGAGAACAAGGTCTCCCTCGGCTTTGCAGAGGGGCTCAACAATAAGATCCGCGTGAGTCAACGAAGGGCATACGGATTACGCGATGAGGAGTATCTCCGCCTGAAAGTCTTGACCTGTATGCTCAAACCCATATGAAAAACAACCCAGAATCACCCACTTACTTTGGAGATGAGCCAAAAAGTTTTTGACACGGTAATTTGTGTCGCAACATTCATTACGCGCCACATTGCGACGATATCATCCTAGCGCTGCAAGCCGACCCACAGGGTTTGTGTTCCTGACTCGCCGTCACTATTACGTCCGAGAAATCCGCCTAGACTGGCAACGCGGCGAAGGGCTTCCTGCCAGATGGGAGGTTGCGCCCGGGCAACCGGATTTTTCGTGCTGAACACCATCAACGCTTTCCATATTGTCTCTTCGAAGCAGACAGTGCAAGGAGCCTGCGGGGTTTCACGTTCGAGCTTGTTCAGATAGTCGATGCGCCAAGCCACCGCCAAATCGATAGCCAAGCACACTTTGATTCTATCCGCTTGTCCGAGTGGCCGCTGCTCTATGCGGCAGTCGCTCTTCGGGGTTTGATGGAGCACTTCGATGCCCAAACGGCGGGTGTGTCACATCAGTATCTCAATCGCCTGCTCAACGCTCGTCACCGGGATGGACAGACCTTTGTGCTCGGGGGGTGCGAGCAGACTGACCGCGGCATAGCGTATGTTCAATATGTGCCGCGCGTGCGGCGCGACGGCCTTGACGGGGTACCTGCAAGACCTGAATACATTCTGCCGGTCGAGATTGCATCGTCTCCCATAGCCGATTTGCTTGTCGTGCAATTGTCGGTCATGTTCTGTACGTACCAGCAGTTTGGGGCCTTCTGGATGCGCCAAGGTACCTTGAAACCGTTCGTAGGGGTCCGTCTCGAATCGCCCACGCTAACCATCGTGGTGCTGGGGCAGCGCGCCTGAACCTCGGCCACTTGAAGTTTTCCTTCCCCTCAATGGGGACAATGAGATAGCATTTTCTAATCCATAAATGATACTGAAAGTGTTGAATTGATACGAACGACGAGCCTGACTCATCAGGCTGTCCGATGGTTCTGTTCAAAGATGATTGTATAGAGAGTGTGTTTGGCCGCATTCAGCTGTTTTGCGGCCTCATTGGCACTGAGTGCGATGGCGATGTTCTCGAGTTGGTGCAGGGTCCTTCCTGGCTTCAAGTATTGCTCGAACTTGGGCAATGAGGTGAATTTGTCATAGGGAGTCATCATGGCCTCATAGGGGTATCGCTTCCGAGACTTGCCTTTGGTGTCACTGATGACCACCGGAAAAAAGCAGGGCCGGTGAAAATTGATATACGGATTGAGGTGATCACGATGGAAGGCGTGGAGCTGAGGGGCCCAGTGTTGGGGAATGTGGACGTACCCCAGGTGTTTCCGAATGATTGCCCCATTCTTACTTTCCACTAAAGCATTGTCGTTACAGTGGCGGGCGCGGGATTTGGTCAGTTCAATCAGCAGCTTATTCAGCAATTTCACCACATGTTTGTTGATGTACTCAGAGCCGTTGTCGGCATGGAACGCCAGAATGAGGAACGGGAATTGGTCGAGGAGGTCCTCCAACACCGGAATGAGGTACCGTTCACTGATTTTCTCCACGGAACAGACGATTTCGAACTGGGTCATCTCATCGACGGCATTGATATGGTAGACCCCTTTGACCCCATCCAAGTCACCTTGGTGCACCGTATCCACGCGCAGATACCCGGGTCGGCCATTGGGCTGGGGTTGCCGGCGTTCACCGAGGCGGGAGACCGTCGGACGGGTCTTCTCGAAGTGTTGGCGAACCTGTCGGTAACCGGAGCTGTGTCGGAGGACATACAGATAGCTCACGGAGATGCCCGCCAACCGGTGGTATTCGATCTGCCCAAAGCGTCGCCAAGCCCGCTCACACAGCTTCTTGGTGGCTGGCCACGAAAGGGTCCCGTGCAGCTCATCGGTCTGTGCCAGCAACTGGATATCCTCCAGGGTATAGAGGCGGCGAACCCCCTGGACGGTGCGTTGCCGTCGGTGCAGCCGGCCGTTTTGGACATATTGCTGAATCAAGCGCTTTACCTGAATCCGGGAATAGCCGCTGACCTTCTGGAGAAAGTCCAGCAGGAGTCCCTTCTCGGCTTTACCGAGCCGAGGGTAAGGGAAACGGAGGAGATTGCGCTGAATCCAGGTATAACAGGCTGCCTTCGCTTCAATGCGGAACTCCATAGGCCCGAGTCCGTTGAGGAACTGACGAACATGGTCGAGGGTCTTGATGGCTGTGTCGTTCATGATGATGTGCATCCTTCATCATGAACAGAAATCGGACTCGGTTCAGTATCATTTCATAATAGAAACACATCATCCCTTCAGTATCATTTCATAGTGGAAGAGACTATTCGAGGGTTAGTTCTGCGACATCAGGCCATTCATGTTCGGTACTATACTCGGAATGGCATCATGGTTGAAACGCCATACAATGGGTTCCTTGCGCGTGTCTTCCAACATGAAGTGGATCATTTAGATGGTCTGGTTTTTTTAGATCGAGTGGAATCAACCAATGATCTTGTCACCGAAGTCGAATGGAAAAAGATCATCGCTCAACGGCAACATTCTTGACCGGCCAAAGAGCCGAAATCCCTCGCATCTCTCTCTTCCAATCCTCAATGGCGCCCTGAGCGTCGAACCTCAACCTCCGCTAGGTTCTTCTCTCTGGCATACTGAACTCGGCACAGAAAGAATACGCCACTAGACTCAGACGCATTGCGCTCCTTCAAATGCACCCTCCCACTAAGTAGTTTTTCATCTTACGCTCCCCATGATTGCGTGGACGCATGGAGGTGCCAATCTGACTTCTGAGGAATTGATGAATTGTCTTAAAGCGAACTGTGGGTGAAGGCTAGATATTCACGATATCGGCAGGATGTCTTCAATCACTACATTCGTGACAAAAAAAGGGAGAGATCTTTTGGACCTCTCCCTTTTCTCAAACGTATTGGTGTTACGGTTAGAACCGGCTACGACGGTTACCGCCAAAATCTCCACCGCCGCCGCCGCCGCCATAACCACCGCCGCCGCCGCCAGTGCGTGGGGCTTGGGGTTTGGCTTCATTGACCGTCAATGTTCGGCCACCAAACTCTGTTGAGTTTAAGGCTGAAATTGCGGCTTGGGCTTCTTCTCCAGACGACATTTCAACAAACCCAAACCCGCGGGATTGGCCTGTAAATTTGTCGCTAATGACGTTTGCTGATTCGACCGTGCCATGCGCCGAAAACAGATCAGTTAATTCCGCTTGAGTCGCAGAATACGGCAATCCACCTACATACAACTTTGAACCCATGGGGCTCCTCCTTTTGAAAAAATGATATTGTCTTAGGCTCGAGAAGGGTAAAACATTGGGAAGGAGTAGTCCGCGGACGCTGCATACAGGCGACAGAGGTCAAACACTTCCGAGTTATCTCTCGGGCGAAACAACACCGGTTATGGGCTTCAGGAATCATCTTACTCATCGCCAAGCCCAATGCGATAAGCTCCCTTAATGTAGCATAAGAAATTAATTAAAGATAGCTCATATCGAGCAAGAAGGACCAAGAATATTGCAGCCCACAGGGAACCTGCTTAGAAGTGCTGAGACAATATGCTATTTTTCTTCAATGTTTTCATCGCTCCACTAGACTGGACCTCTCCCAAAAATATAAAGGTGCAAAGGCCAAAAAATTCTATAAAAATGCCATAAGGCCGTAATTCCCAATTGACCGTCCCATTCCCTGAAATGTTCCTGGACGGAATAACCCGACATTCGGCAGTACGTAGGTATCCCATCCTCGACACACCCACCGGACAAGCTGCATAAAAAGTCGATCAGACTCTTTGCCAATTTGGGGAATGCTCCAAAATCCGTTCGTGCCGAATAGTGGAGGCAGAGGAGGATTGTCATCACAAACCATTTGTGGCAAGCCCAATAGCAACAGGCATGGCGCAACCTTCTTCCCTGTCTGAATAGCCAAATACCTGGCGTTGCCCTTGAGGGGCTTTTCTTGAATCAGGTCTGGCGCAATTTGGCATAACGCTGACAATCTTCTTCATAACATGGGAACTGATAGGTTTGCCCTAGTTGAACCACGCGCTCGAGGCAACGAAGGGCTGAGATCTGATCTCCTCGCTCTATATACACATCAGCCAGCATACGCAAAGCTCCGGCTTCTCCTGGACCATTGCCTAACTTGATAAAATGTTCGTTCGCATTATTGAAACAGGCCTCAGCTTTTCCAGAATGCCCTGTTAGGAGAAAGGTTTTTCCAAGCTGGCCATAGGTTGATGCCAAACCATCCTCGTTCCCCACTTTACGGTGATAATCAAGGGCTGATTGGAACCCAGCGATAGCGGCCTCATAGTTGTGTAATTGGTATTCCTGGAGGGCGAGATTGCTGTAAAGAATGCCCAGGGCCTGGTCATTCTCAAGGGGTTGCAAGACATCCAGGGCTTCCAGATAAAACGCTCGAGCTTTCTCTGGTTGATTCGTATCCGCCTTGAGATTCCCTAAATTGACAAGGGTTTCGCCAATGCCATTTCCTTCTTGTACTGTGCGTTGGATATCCAGAACTTCTCGATAACAGGCCTCGGCCTGTTCATGTTCTTCTAACAAGGCACAGACATTCCCCAGATTCCCAAGAACATCAGATAAGTCTTTAAGCGATTCCGCCCCTCTGGCTTCCGTGACAGCCTGTTCGTACCACGCACGCGCTTGCGTCAGGTCTCCACGATGCAGAAATATTTCGCCACGACGGGCAGCTGAACTGGACATGAGATCGAATGCAATAAGACCGTGATGGGCTCAAGAATGGCGCGAGATTATGGTGACAATCCTAGAGGGATTGTCGAGACTTGGCAAGGAAGAATGTTGGGTCATTTCAAAAGCAAATGGTGGGTCCGCTTGCCAGATTTCCTAGAAGCCACTAGGGCGAACATTAGGGCCAAACATTTCTGGAGCTAAAGAGAATCCTTCTTGTGTAGGCCCCACCCCCTTATCGTTGGATGGAAGTGCCCGTCCGGATTCTTGGAAATTCGAACTGAAGCTCTGCCCCGAATCATGTTCGCCTACCATCTCCTTAGGGAATTGGCTTTCATCAACAAAACGCGTGCGAAAGACATTCGGCAAATGGTGCGTATTGTATGCTTGACCGGAATCCTCTTTATGGAATTCCTTTATGATCATTCTCCCCCGTGCGGTGCCTTTCCATTCTTCAAAATCTTTTCGACAGGCTTCGGGATCCAATTGGCACCACACGAAATGCTTATCATCTAATGTACTGAGATAGAGATCAATCTGCTCGTCACTTACATTGGCATTATTCGCAGAATAGGAAGCACATCCACCGAGGAAGATCACAACACACACAAATCCAAGCGTACGGTTATCTCGCATTCGAACCTCCAACTTGTCACCCTATCGGCCAAATCAGAAATTCCTGTAGGATGGAACCATGTGTGGACCCTGCTGTACCCACCTGCTTCATTTCATTCCGATATCACGTATCTCGCGGTTTGTTTTATAAGGTTTCTATTCTGAATCCATGGCCCCTCATCATGATTTAGCAAGACTCCTTGCCCTCTTAAATATCTCTACTCAAGGAAGAGCACACGCCCCTTTCCCCAAAACTACAAATCCATACACACAACCTCTGGATACCTGGCTACTAGATTCCCATCCAAGGCTGGATCAAATTTTTCAACGAGATCCCCCACAAATTACAGTTGGTTCTTCTTCCTCGAGACGTCACACAGTTTCAATATGTTATAGTCAGAGAGGTTCTGTATTGGTAAGATTCATGAGTGTTTTCTCATTTTCTTATGTCTTTGTACGCCAAAAAATTTTCAACATTCAGTCTATAGCCTGATGCATAAACACCGACTCCACATACCCACCAGAAAAATTATGCCATCCATTCATACGCCTGTTTACCAGTTCTCCTGTGTCAAAAACATGGTTGTCTTAGGCAGTAGCCTGGTATTTCTCTTCTTAACTTTTGTCCCTCCTGCCTTCACTCAGGTTCCGGCGATTGATTCAGAAGATGCCCTCATCCAGCGTGCCACAGAAGCCTGGATTGATGGATCCACTCCTCATGCTCTGGAAATTTTGGAAGAAGGCCTTGCCGAGAATCCAGGGTCTCTTACGCTTCGAACCTTACGCGGAAATATTCTGGCTACCTCTCGTCACCATCAGGAAGCCTTAGATGACTTTGAAGCCGTGCTGAAGGAAGCCCCAGAAGCCTTGGCTGTCCGGTGGGCCAAATGGAGCACCCTCACTCGTTTGGGGAACGGAGCTTTGGCCATTGACGAATTGCAACGTATCGCCCAACGAGAGCCTCTCAATCCCTTGGTTCCTTTACGATTAGCTCAAGACCTTCGCAAAATTGATCGACTCGAAGAATCTGTCGTGTGGTATCAGAAAGCCGTCAATCTGGTTCCAGAGATGCCAGGTTGGCGTTTGAATCTCGCTCGCGCCCTGTTTGATGTCTTGCAATATGATAAGGCCCGGCAAGAAGTGCAACAGGTCTTGCAAACGGTGCCACGCCATTCCCCCGTGGAAATGGCTGCCCGCAACTTATTAATGATCACATATGGGGCGACAAAGGAGCGGGGCCGACGGTATCAACCGATTTTTAGCCCGGAAGGATCTGCAGAAGATCGGAAACGTTGGGGGTTGATTCGCCATCAAGGCTGGGAGCACTTTGCCAAGGGACGCTATCAGGAGGCCGAACCCATACTTCGGGAACTTCTCTCCCTGAAACCCAATGACCATCGAGTGACCTATGAATTAGGTGTCAGCTTGATGGAGCTAGGTCAGTATGAGGAAGCCATTAACCTTCTTCAAAAAGGCATTGAACTCGGCCCAACAAGTGGCAGTTACAGTGAGGTTTTTTTGGATTCCATCTTTCGTATCGGCCAAAGTTTGGTCGCCTTACAACGATGGGACGAGGCCTTACTTCATTTTGAGATCCTCCAAGAAATAGCAACCGTCCCTCCAGAAAGTCTCAAAGCACCATCGTCGAAGGAGAATAAGCCTGTCTCAAATGATTCAGAAACGACAGATGATCCTGATGCACCCCCCACAACGCTCAGTGGAAAGATGATTGATCAAGAAAAGCTTTCATATTGGATGGAACAAGTTTGGCAACATATCCCCAGACCAGAAAAAGCCTCACCGGATGCCAATGAAATGCTACCAGCCTCTGCCCTTACCGAATTACCTCCCGATCAGGACTCAACTCTCGTTGCAAAGAAGTTTACACCCGATGAACTGTTTCACACTCGAGCCTCGCTCATGGGACGGGATGCCGATTTTAGCTGGTTTCAATTCGTGATTCCTGCCAGTCGAGTGATGCGTGATGACCTCCAAGTTGGCAACCATGAATTTATTCCCATTCATCCGAATGATACCTTTCCCACGACCCAGCAAGAGATTTATTTGGTCTTCGCGCTCGTCACGGCCTCATATGATGCCATTCCGTTAACAGCACAATGTTTTCTTGAAACATCCCCAATTACTTGGGGCAAAGCCCCGTTGGTTCAGGATCAGGTTGTCATGTCCACCAATGAACAATCAGGATATTTTATTCTCTCGTCCCCGAAAACGGAATGGATGCCAGGACTCTATCGGTGTGGATTGTTTGTCGGAGACACAGTGTCCGCCTATACCCAGGCAGACGAAGTCCGTTTTCGGATCGTTGCGCCCAACCAGCCCTCTTAACCACCTCTCCACTGTGCAAGTGGAAGACCGTAGTAATGTGATGAGAGATCTGGCCATTCTCACCATAATCAAAGACACATCTTTTGTCGATCCATCAGAGCTTTCCTCACGCAGACCACGGCAAATCCCTTCCCTCTTTAAGGCATCACCCTTTCTATGCAATGACATCTTCCTCGAGACATCTCGACAGAATTTCACCATATGATCAGTGAGCAGAGATCTCACATTTTCAAAGAGAGGTTCCTGTGGAAGGGACTTCCAGAATGGAATGAAATCGCTTGAACCTGGAAACGGCAATTGAGCGCGAAAAAGCTGTGCAAGCAATTTACGTGCAAAGGATTTTTTTTTAAACTCGTGATCACCTTACGGGTGATGAGAGATTGTAAAAATTTCCTAGGTGCGTGAAGAGATTGTGCAGACATTCGTGTCCAACTGCTGTTTTTAGGTTGAAGCATAGGAATACACCCAAACTCTCCAAAAATGGCATCAATTCCTGTAGTGGAAGAATTCTTTTTAAAAGGGAATTATGTCATATTATCTTAAGCCAAGGATTCTCCCCCGACTTGGGAAATGAGAAGAAGGAATTCCTGAAAAGAAAACGGTTTTTCCAGCACTGCACTGGATCCTGAGTGAAGAGCCCGTGCTTTTAAGTCAGCCGTCAATTGGCCACTATAAAAAATTATCTGGAGGCTCTTGGTCTTCTTATGACTTTTTATCCATTGGATAAGCTCCAAACCAGTGATTCCTGGCATTTGATAGTCTGTGACCATCAAATCAACAAGATGTCCTTCCAACCACTCCTGCGCATCGTGGCCATCTTTTGCCTCCATGCATTGATGGCTTGCCGCTTCTACGCATATTCGTAGCGTGGCTCTCAAACTCGCATCGTCATCAAAAAGCAAAATCCGCAGGCTGGGTATAGACATCATTCCCTCTTGTATATCGTACACCCTGGCGACGTTTCTGTTTCAAGACGGAGAAGCGCTTTCCGGCCATGCCCACTTCGGTTACAATAATGGAATAACGCGATGTCGATCACCACGCATTGGGCGCCTACACCACAAGATTTTCTGTACACACTAGTGCCAGGGGATGTTCACGTCTGGCGTGTCCCCCTCAATCACACGCCTGCGCAAGCTGCTCGCTATCGTCCCTACCTTTCGACAGATGAACTCGCGCGAGCGCAACGATGCCGCTCCCCTCACCCTCAGGATCAATTCGTTATCACACGCGGGATTCTTCGGTTACTTCTCAGTCGATATCGGAACGTCCCACCAACCGAGCTTCAATTTGAGGTTTCACCTCAAGGAAAACCACGGATCATATCGACTGCATCGCTTCCCATCCAATTTAATGTGTCGCACACTCATGGAATGGCCTTGATTGCTGTGACCCTCAAGCATGCCGTGGGCATTGATGTGGAAAGACTCGATCGAGAAGTCCAGGATCTTGACATCGCCAAACGCTATTTTTCCGCACGAGAATCGACGTATTTGGCGTCCTTGATCCCCCCGGAGCGCACACACCAATTTTTTTCGTATTGGACCTGTAAGGAGGCGTATCTCAAAATGCAGGGGAGAGGAATTTCAGATGGCTTAGCACAATGTGAATTCTCCTTTGATCCTGACCAATGTCAGGTCAAAGGCTCACTCCTGGATCAACCAGGCCAGGAAAAAGATTGCTCGTTATATCGCATCACCGCGGGATCACTGCATATCGGGGCGCTGGCTGTCTCATGCGCGTCCGCTCAGATATCCTATTGGGACTGGGAAGAGACATATCCACTCTGACATCACTTCACGTTCTTTAAAAATTTCAAGCTGTTGAGGATTCTCGCAAGATGGCCTTGCGATTACTCAACCCCAGACCACACCGACATCGTTGCATTGACCTGCGCCTGATGGCCAATATCAGCGGGTGAGGCTTCTCCTTTAAATTGGATGGGTTCTTCACCTTGTAAATGCTTAGCCCTAAGCCAATACGTGCCTTGTAGACTGGCATCCCAAATGGACTTGGCCACGTGTTCATTGCCAGCGGTCAAGACATACGCCAATCCTCCCATCAGGCCTCCCAATCCAGCATAGCCAATTTTGAAAGGCGTATAGAGAAGGGAAAGTGCTCCACCGGCAATTTCTAACCCCCAGGAAGGCTTTTCGTCAGGTAATAGAGGGGCATCAGACAACCCAGGGGCAATCGCTTCAGAGGTGGATGCTTCATTCGTGATGGCCGCTGACTCTGTGGGCGACATCTCCTCTGAAGAAGATGGGACGACTGACACGCGCTCTTGTTGTGGCCTCTGTTGAGCCACTTCCTCCTGGAGCGGAAGAAGAGAGTCTGGTTCATTCTCTGTGTGCCGCGTCTCCTCCAAAGAGGATGGAACGACTGACACGCGCTCTTGTTGTGGCCTCTGTTGAGCCACTTCCTCCTGAAGCGGAAAAAGAGAGTCTGGTTCATTCCAAGCTTTTTGAAGCGCAAAGGTCGTGAGATCTTGTACCATCTGGTCTGATTCGACCATTGGCTCAGAATTCCACGCTTTGGCCCCAAAAACCACATCCCCCGTTTCGGTCTTCATCCCACGAATTTCCACTCCAATAATTTTCATGCGTTTATGCTCAAAACTCATGAGATCAAATTTCTGACCTACCTGATTATTTTCCACCTGTGCGAAGAGGACAAGCGGAGCCCCTACCGACTGTGCAGCCGCCAACACTTGCGCCTTTTGGTCGATTCTGGTTCGATGAGCAAAGCCTGGGTCCCCTAGCTCTTTTTCAATCCACGAGGGATCCACCCCAACAATGTGATGATCATGCAACCACCGTAACGTCCGCGTAACAACTCCAGAATGATTTCCCCATACCACCACTCGGGTCCCCGCATTCGGCAGAGAGGCCTGAAAACCTTCTCCCATAAACGTTTCATGGCTAGGAGGAGCACTCGCACACCCAAACACGATGCTGAACATTCCACATATCAAAACCAGTCTTTTTAACCCATAAAGAAAACTATCTTGCATATCACGTCCCCCTTTTTGTCACATATCCCATTTTTATGATCAGAAATAACAAAAGTCCTATCTCTCCTCATAAGGGTTGTCTGAATCCCTATGGAATCGTCCAACTTCTGAATATTTCTTGAGTTTTATAGAAATTAAAATTCGCTGTGCTTATACCCCTTAAATGGGCCAGACCTCATTTCCTGTATAACAGACTTACGGAAAAACACATCACATATAGTGGTATGCGTTCGAACATTCTACTTCATTTAGTGTACCTCAATGAAGTCTCCGGTTTTGTTGTCCCCATGAATGAAAAGGGTCATGGCAAATTACAACTAAAAAATACAGCCGGCTCCTGCGCCAGATCCATTCCCTTTTTCATGAAATATTTTTTTATTCAAACCAAAATTCCTGAGGCTCTTGAGAGAAGGAAAACCCTCGCTATTTGAATGCGTGGCCCCAACCAGATATGCTGCGGATTCATGGCCATGTCACTTTTTCACAATCATGCCTTAAAAACCCTTCTGTCACTATCCTGATTATGCCCTTAAGAATTCTTTCTTTTTTCAATGAGAATATTACCTGGCGAGTAGCCAAAACCCCTGATGGCTATTACCATCGACAACTCTCAGGTACACCAGAATGGCTCCCAGGGCTTCCATCAGGAGTGCCACCTGAGATGGTTAAAAGTACGTTTCAGCAATTTCCGTCAACAGATGATTCACTCCAACCCTCTCACCTCTCATTCAAATTAACGTATCGAGTCGGCCATTCCAACGTGGAATGCTTTATTTTTGCCTCGCCTGAAGACGATCCATTTTTAGTCAAAATACCGCCGGCAACCTTTGCCGCCCTTCAAGAAGCTTTTCCATCTATCGCCATTCCCCGCATGCGTATCGCCCGCCTCGCCGCTCAACAGGCTATCCATTTAGACTTACCAAGCGTGGAACTGATCACGGGAACCCCATTGTTTGAGACCGTGCAATCTCAATTATCTGAATCGCTCCCTCAACACACCCAACACTAGATGTTCCCCTGAAAGCAGACGTATCTTCAGACATTCAACGTCTGTTGTTTAACGATTCTGATGGACCTGTTGAATAATTATTTTTTCAAGGGCAAATACACTACAGACACGTTGGGTTCCTGAGGCATCTGGGCTGTTCAAAAAAAACATGGCCTAAGCCTTTCGAAGGGTTCGTCCAGTCCTGAGCTTTGCCGAAGGGAAGGCCTCAGGATTGCTTACTGCGTCCCGGAGGACTCAACCTATTGCCTGGCTCATCCTGAAAGGTGAAACCATTGTTAGCGCGCGGAGCGTACTTCCAGTACGTGAGCACGGAAAATTGGTGACCTGCCTGCGCGAAGCCGCTCCGGCCGCTTGCGCGCCAAAGCTGGTTTCAGCGGCGAGCGCGAAGGCAGGGAACGCCGCCTTGCTTTTTCCATCCTGATTAAGGTGGGACATTTGTTTTCAACAGCCCCCTGACTGAAAACCCCGCGTTCACAGCCCTGTTTATGAGTGGCCCGGCCTTCCGTGAGACCATGGCAGGCAATCTAATTGATAATTCATATTTTTCAATATCTTATAAATAGCTGACCCAATCCACTCATTCTGTGGATAAGGCTGTGCGTAAAGCAAATTCCGATGACAAGGCTAGCTCATTCATGGACCAATCAGCACTTTGCACATTTTTTAAGCATTGTGGCATCAAAGGAATCATTCCACAAAATATATGGTGAGGGTATTCCCCAAGGCGTATTACGTATGTACAATACGAAAGTAGTAAAAACTTTTACACATGGTCCATCAATTTTAGAAAATTTTCCTGACGGTTTATCTATCTTTTCCGAGGGACTATTCTTGATGACTAACAACCCTTCTACCCAGGGACGACACGTACTGATCGTGGATGACGAACCCGCCGTTCGCCGAATGGTGAGAGGAGTGCTAGAATCAGCAGGGTTTGAATGTGGAGAATCTGAAAACGGCGCAACGGCTCTGGAATGGTTACAAGAACATCACACCGATCTCATCATCTCGGATTACCAAATGCCCGTGATGAATGGTCTCCGTTTGCTTGAAAAAGTTCAGACTTCACTAAATGGCCACACCCCTCGCGTAATCATGTTGAGTGGGGTCATCGAAGAGAAAGAAAAACTCAAAGCCATGGATCTCGGTGCCTATGCCATTATTGACAAACCCTGTAATTTCCGTGAGCTGGTCGTAAAGGTGAATGAAGCGATTGCACCCTGATTCCTCCCCCTCTTTCCCCTTGTCAGAATAAACGCAGCTCATGGAAGAAAAGGCGATTCCTCTCTGAATGTTTCAATCTATTCAGAATTTTTACTTGATTCCCCCCAAAAATTAAAATCCTAAGTAAGGGCAAAGACGATGCCGCTGTCTTCCCTGGAGAGAATTCCACTCACGTGGGTGACGGCAACGTTTTTTGCTTCCTCGCCAAGTTCCTTTTCTGCCTCATAAAAAGATCAGACTGAAGTGTCCTGCATATCATGAGATCCATTCAATCCTACGTTGCCATTGCGCTCATAGGTTTTTTAAGTTTCTGCCCCACCACAGCCCCGGTATTTGCTGAAACTTCGGCACCTGGAATCCATTGGGGAGCCCTGGGATATCCCGATCAAGAACCCACACTCGCAACCGGTCTCTCGATTTTTCGCTTTACAGAATTTAATGGAGACGGCGAACGGTTTAATGGCATAAAGGAAACCATTGGATTAAATCTCATCACCGTCAGTTGGACGGAACATTGGACCAGGCATTTACCAGGCTGGAGCACTAATCTCACAGTTGGAGTAGGACCCACTCGCAATCAACCCTCGGAATGGCTTCAAAACGATCTCATTCATGACAGCCTCTGGGGTATTCCTCCTGTTCCTGTGGATGAAAAACGCAAGCAGACCGATTTTACGATTTCCGGGTCTCTCACTCGCTGGTGGCACCTGTTTCAACAACCACAGGTGATTTTTCTGAGTGGAGGCGGGCAAACGGGAAGCTTATATCAGGAAGCTTTTATCCGGGGAGGATTCCGCCGTTGGTCGCCGCTACAAACCTTCGAGCAAATAGCAGGATCGAATAAGAGTTGGCTGAGCTCTCTTGTCAGACCTTTTCGTGTTTCCGGCATGGTGCGAGCCGGGCGTATTGGCACTGGCGCCGCCTTTCATGATTTGGCCAATACGGTCTACACCGGACAAGGGTCCATCAGTTATGGATGGTATGACACGCATTCGCATCAGCCCTGGATGGAAATTGAAGTCGGAGCAACAATTGGTTCTGGAATTTTCAACGATGCCAAGGGAAACTCAATAGAAGAACAATTTTGGACTGTCGCGTTTCGGATCCACCCCTTTACGCTCGAATCCTGGAATGATCAACTCGGGAACAAAGACTTTGGCCCTACGTATGGAGGCCGTCTGATGATTGATTTGTACTTCCTTCTCCCTGAATCTTGGAAAGGCCAATAAGGCTTGGAGGCTTCGGACTTACCTTTGATGTGCAGGGATTGCCTACTTCAAGGCTTATGAAGAAGAAACGATGGTGAGAGGAAGTCGCGTCCAGGATTCGCCGGCGTTCACACTTCGATAGAGACCGCCGCCATTGGTCCCGACATAGAGCACATGAGGATCACTGGGACTGACTTGTAAGCTGCGGATACTCGTGGCGTCTAATCCATTGATTTTGGGTTGCCAGGTGATTCCAGCATCTTCACTTTTCTGCACCCGATCGCTGGTGGCCAAATACAGCGTGGAAGGGTGAGTTGGATCCATTTGAATGGCACTCACATAGGCATTTTGAATACTGCCCTCAATCTTGGCCCAATGCTCCCCTTGATCCGTGGATTTATATAAACCCTTCGTCGTTCCCGCATACACCACATCACTATTTGTCGGATCGACCGCTATCCCATTCACCCCTAGGGCCATAGACGCCATCTTGGCATCGGCCGCCACCATCCCTCCAGATTTCTTTTCCCAACTCTCTGTTCCATTGATGGTGCGATACACGCCACCCGTCGTTCCCGCATACAACACATTCGGACGCTGAGGGTCGATCGCCAATGACACCACAAAATTGACTTCATTCATCCCCACCATCCGCTCCACCCAATTGCGACCTCCATCCAAGCTGCGAAACACCCCCACCGTCGTCCCGGCATAGACCATCTCCGTCCCTCGCGGATTAAAGACGATTTGATTCACAATGGCGGAGATCGTCCCCTTCTGGATACCAGCACTAAATTGATGCCAGGTTCTCCCACCATCAGGGCTTTTGTAGGTCCCGTCGCCCATCGTTCCGGCAAACACCGTCGCCGATAATGTCGGATCAATGGCTAAGCTGATCACTCGCGTCCGCGTCAATTCTCCCTCAAATCGGGTCCACGTCTCGCCGGTATCACTGGATTTATAGACCGCCTCATCAGTGGCCAGATAGATGATGTTTGACTTGGTGGGATGGAGAGCAATCGACACAATAGTATCACTCCGCTGCCCACAGCCAGTGAGCCCCACCAGCAGGACAACAACCCACAAGATAAAATTGGGGAGGGAAAAGTGAAAAGTAAGGAGTACGGAGTACGGAACGGGAACAAAGGGAAGGCGAGGATGAACGACAGGCATATCTTCGTGCTGACTTTTCACTGTTTACTTTTTCCTTCCCACGACATAGGGCTCGGCATACCCGGTTAATTCCACATAGCCTTGGCCATGAATATCCTGGCCTTTCCATTGTCCCGTGACATTCACGGCCCCCTCCCAATACGTCACATGGGTGCTTCGTGCCGTCACAAGTTCTTGATTGGCCATACGTGGCGAAATGGAGAGGGCAATATTCTCGGCTGGAATCGACAAAAGCCATTGACTGGGATAATGCGCCCCACTCACTGGGCTTTTCCAATGTTGTGTAACAGAAAGTTGCACGTCTTGGAGGGCAAAGATGGTCGAAGAACCGTTGGGCAGGACCAACGTCCCGCTCGACGCCGGATCAAACGTGCCATTCGCTTGGCGCAAGCCATAGGCCATAATTTCATGATTGTTGTCGAGTTGCAGGCTAAACCAATCCCACCCCACTAAATGGTTTGCCAGGTCTCCTGAGCCAAACTCATGATCCATCCAACTCACCCCTTCCACGGGAATTGAGGTCTCACCCACTCTCACCGAACCAGTGGTATGAAGCCGCGTCAGGGAATAATAATGTGAGGCCTGTCCAGGCTGTTGCCCCTTCCGACTGACTCCGTTGATCCCATGGATGACGGGGGGCTTTTGCGATTCCACAACAAGGTCAAGGGAAAACTCTTCAGCCTGAGCCTGCAGGCGGAACTGACGATGATCCAGGTCAAGAGCCTTCACACTCCATCCATCAATCCAGACATCTAAAACATCTCCCCGTGCGCCAGCTTTCCCAATGCCGGCCCGACTAATTTTTTCGGCAAACTGAAATTGATCCGCTTGCTCATCCGTCAACGCCACATGCGCCAGATACACTTGCCGCATGGCCCACAAAGAAGGATTCTCCCAGCTATGAGGAGAGTCAATTCCCCGTCGAAAGAAAGTCACCTCATATCCAAAGCGTCGACCATCAGTCCCGACCAGATGCCCGGTAAAATACCACCATTCGGTCTGGAACTGCTCATGGCTCCCATGATCTCGCGGAAAAACCGAGACATATCCAGGCAGAGCGAGAGAGAACCGGGATTGTGAAGAGGTCAGCGTCGCGCCATAGACCTCAACGTGCATAAACACTACGAGCAATCCCAATAGGCAAGTTCTCATCATTTCGTTTATACCACGATGCCCCATAGCGCACAAAGCCCTTGCCACACAAGCATTTTCTCATCTTGACCATGGATTCCAATTTATCGACCCACGTTGACTTTCAAGAAAATTCTCGGCTATCGTACTGCATGTCTGTCCCCTTTTTTTCAGCGGAGCCCGAGGCATGTCCTCTCCCGGAGATCGTTCCGATCTTTCCGCTTCCGACAGTCGTATTCTTTCCTGAAACCTACCTGCCACTTCATATTTTTGAACCGCGCTACCGGGAAATGGTTCAAGAAGCTTCGGCACACGAGCAATGTATTGGCATGGCCCTCTTAAAAGAAGGATGGGAAGATCAATACGAAGAGGCCCCGCCCATTCATGCCATCGGGTGCGTCGGGCGCATTATAAGTTCTCACAAGTTAGCGGATGGATGTTATAACATCGTCTTGCAGGGGATACAGCGATGTACCTATCAGGAACAGACGGTGATCACCAACTATCGACAAGCTCGAATTGCTCCGTATACGCCTCAAGTGTGCAGAGCCTTAACGTCGGATATCCGGCGCCATCTTGAGAAAACCGCGCAGGAATATCTTAAGGCTAAGAAAGCCACCCAACTATGTGAGGTCATTGGCTCCGGCACACTTACGGATTCGATTCTCGTGCATAATCTGTCGGCTGGCCTTGATCTCTCACCCATCGAAAAGCAATTCTTGCTGGAATCTGACGACCTCTCGCAGCAAGCACGCCGGCTTATCGATTTAATCCGCTTCAAACTCGCTGCTCTCCGAACAGCGCAAGGATAACCACTATGTCCGCTCCTGCTGCAATTGAAGTCACCAACCTCAACAAAACCTATGACACCGTGGATGCCGTCAAGAACCTTTCGCTGACGGTGCAGCATGGAGAAATCTTCGGACTATTAGGCCCCAACGGAGCGGGGAAAAGTACAACGCTCCGAATCTTGATTACCACGTTGAGCCCAACAACAGGCACCGCCACGATCCTGGGCCACGATGTCGTCAAAGAAGCCGATACGGTTCGCCGACTAATTGGCTATGTTGCACAGGAACGGGCGATAGACCGATTTCTAACAGGACGAGAGCACCTCCTGTTGCTTGCCGATCTCTATCATCTCAAAAAAGACGAAGCGCTTGCCCGTATCGAAACACTCTTGAAGCTTGTGAACCTGGAAGAACATGCCGATCGAGTGGCGAAAGGCTATTCAGGCGGCATGAAGCGCAAATTGGACATTGCTTGCGGACTATTACCGAATCCAAAGATCCTCTTTCTCGATGAGCCCACCCTGGGATTAGATGTCCAGAGCCGTCTCAATATTTGGGACCATGTTCGGAAATTAAAAGAACAGGGCATGACCATTGTCATGACGACCAACTATTTGGACGAAGCCGACCAACTCTGCGATCGCATCGCCATCATTGATCGTGGAGAAATCCGTGCCATTGGCTCACCGAAAGACTTAAAAGCCAGCCTAGGGGGAGATGGAATTTGGCTGACGCTCAGCGATGCGACCCCAGAAGCACTGGAACAATTGACCTCCGCTCTTCAGGGATTACCGTTTGTTCGGGGCATCCGCCCAAGGGAAAACGGGCTGGATATTCGTGTGGATGGCCCAGAAAAAGCTTTGCCGGCCATCATGGAAACAACCAATAAAATCGGCTGTCTGTTGGATGGCATTGAATACCATCGACCTCGCTTGGATGATGTGTTTGTAGCCCATACCGGCCGTTCGCTCACCAACGAACCTGCTCCCCCCGAAGCCTAATCCTCTAGCTATTTTTTTCTTTGGAACCATCTAGTCATGAATGAACAAATACAAGAAGTGCTGGCCCTGACAAATCGATGGGTCAAACGACTCAGCCGGGAAAAATTCAGTATGCTGTTTACCCTCATACAGCCCATGCTCTTTTGGCTGATTTTCTTTGGCAATTTGTTTCAGCGAGCCGCTGATGTCCAAGTGGTCCAGGCGCCGAACTATATGAGTTTTTTGGCTGCTGGCGTCGTCGTCATGACCGTCCTCAATAATGGCTTAGCCGGCGGAGTGGATTTGCTTTTCGATAAAGAAAACGGGTTCCTTGAACGCCTCATGGCGACACCGATTCGGCGCTCCTCGGTCATTCTGAGCCGCTTCCTCTTTGTCATGGCCATTACTGGCATGCAGATTCTTGTCATATTGGGAGTGGCCTTTCTCTTTGGTGTTAGTGCAGAAACGGGCATCATGGGCATTGCGCTCATCCTCGTCCTTGGTATGTTATTTGGGATCGGCCTCACATCCATTTCCATGGCCATGGCCTTTTCCGTCAAAAGCCACGGAGACTTTTTTTCCGTCTTGGGCTTTCTTTCGCTGCCCATGATTTTTCTCAGTTCCGCCTTAGTCCCCTTAGTGGCCATGCCAGGGTGGATGCAATTTTTTGCCTTCTTTAACCCCATGACCTGGGTCATTGATGCGGTGCGTCCGCTTATTATTTCGGGATGGAGCGAAGCGCTCCCGCAAGTGGGAATCGCTCTCGTAGTCCTGGTCGCCTTTGACGCCCTATGCCTCTATGGTGGGGCCAAAGCCTTTAAACGGTCTGTCGGTTAAACCTCTAGTTCACAAGTTTCTGCGCCATTGCTAAAGACGAGCCTATGTCATCTAATACAACTATTGTGAGTCTTCCTCCAGATACCACTATCCACGCCCTTCTTCGTTTACTGTCTGACCCAAACGAACAGGTCGCCCGCACCATCCAAGATCAACTCGCGCGCCTTGGATCAAACGTCCTCCCCTTTCTTGAACAGGCGGGGAACGATGATGCAACATTGCAACCCCGCGTGGCCTCCATCAAAGAGGAAATTCGCTTTGGACAACTCAAAGAGGAATTCCAACGGTTTGTTGCGAAAAGTGCGCGGCAAGAAGATTGGGAGCACGGAACCTTCCTGATTGCCAAACTTGCCTACCCTAATCTCGACATTCCGCACTACGTGGAATGTCTGGATAATCTGGCAGAGGAATTTCGCACCAAGTGGCTGACCACGGAATCTCCATCGGGAAAGGCAGCACGGTTGCTCAGTAACTTTCTGTTTAAAGATAAAGGCTTTTCGGGGAACCGCGAGGAATATTACGATCCAGATAACAGCTATCTCAATCGTGTCATTGACACCCGCCAAGGCATTCCAATTAGCTTATCGGCCCTCTATGTCTTTGTTGGAAAACGCCTGGGGCTACCAGCCGTTGGCGTGGGCATGCCGGGGCATTTCCTGGTCAAGCTTGAAGGCGAGACACCCACACAATTTGTCGATTGTTTCAATGGCGGAACGATTCTACGGGAGCAGGACTGCCAACAATTTATCACCGCGTCTGGGTTGGACTATGCCCCTGAATTGTTGGCAAAGAGTTCAACCCCGAGCATGTTGGCGCGCATGCTCAGAAACCTATTGAGCATTTATGAACAGGACGCGGAAGAACCCATGGCCCGCCGCGTCCGCGCCTTTCTTGAGTTAGTAGAAAACGAACCAACCGACTCCTAACCACATCGCGAAACTGTTCTCTGTATCAAATCCTCTCGCGCCAACAACGAAAAAGCTCAACGACAGGCTTCCCCCTTTTCTCGAATTCAAATTCGAGGAGATTTGTATACCCGTCACCTGCTGGTCGGCCACATTTAATCGTGCTGCCGCTACACATGGAGAGGCGGACCTAACTCACCAAGCTCAGATAAGGTCCACCCATGGTAGAGCGTCAGTCCTGTAGGACGACTCGGGATGTTCTCCCGACTTGTAAGGTCAGAAGATCTTTTCCTTTGATGATCGATCCTGAAAAATGTCGGCGGGCTTGGGCTACGACATTGGATCGATCTGCCGCCTCATAAAAATGTGACAGAACCAACTTTTTGATCTTGGCTTTTTTTGCCACCTTCCCACAGTCTTCGGCATGCATATGTGACCCACCCGGCGCATGGGACGAAAATGAGCAATCCAAAATAGCCAGATCAGCATCCTGGCAGAGACTCACCAAATTCGGTGACGCCATCGCATCTCCAGAAAAAGCCGCCGACCGGCCCTGATACTCAACTCGATAGCCTAGACAGACTTGCTGATCAGAATGAGTCATTGGCAATGGGGTGATCTGGGTCTGGCCAATGGCAAACGGCTGATCATGAACTTCCTTGAGCGTCACCCGAAACGGCGCATCTTTAAAATTTGGAAAGGTTCGAAGCATCGTCCGGAAGAGCCGTTTGGTCCCGGGAGGGCCAAAAATCGTGAGCGCTGGCCGAACGTCCGAGAACATGGAATGGCAAATGGCATCAAAGAAAAACGTCAAAAAATCAGAGAAATGATCCGCATGATAATGGGTAAAGAGTAGGTATTGAATCGTATGGCGGTCCAGGCCGGTTTTCAGTAAATTAGAGAGCGTTCGGGGTCCAAAATCCAGTACAATAGGCACGTCCGTCTGGATAAGATAGCCAGCAGCGGCTCGAGTGAGATGGAGATTGGTCCCTGACCCTAAGATAGTCACCTGCATGAGGATGATCGACTCCTATTATTCACAACTCTAATGTTAGCCCATTGACCAATTATTTCGATGCCTAGCCCTACCCAAGCACAACCGGAGGAAACCAGTCGCGCAATTAATCCGTTTGTCGGCTTGTTGGGGTTGGGCCTGATCGTAGCAGGCATTTGGGTCTGGAATCATCTGAATTTCGACACGCAGGATTACATCGTTGATGAGATCATTCCCATCATTGGGGTCTTCATCGTGTTGAGTGGGGGTATTTGGATCGGTTGGCGAAAATGGCGCACACGCCAGGACCGGCTTAAACTCCGTGACCGCCTCATTCAACGATTTCAAAAAGAACCGTCTCCACACAAACAGCGAGAGCTCGCATTTACCCTGGTTGAAGTCAATTTATTCGAATCAGAAGGATTGGAAACGATCGCCGAGCCCATGGCAAAACTCTTTATCTGGACCATGAACACGGCCTTGGGGGACAAGCAACATCGTATTCGAGGAATGGCCGCCAGCTACTTAGGGATTCTTAAACATACTGAATCAATTCCGTTACTCATTCGATTCCTAGAAGATGATCACGCGCATGTTCGCGCCTGTGCAGCCTTAGCCTTGGGCCGGATGCGAGCCCAAGAAGCGGAAGCAAAATTGGAAGAAAAAATGAAGGAAGATTGGGATCAGACCGTCCGCAGTCGCGCACGGGAGGCGCTCGAACGTATAAAGTAAGAAGTAAAAAGTGAGAAGCGAGAGAAAAGGAAATCCTCTCTCAACCCGATCTATCTCCCTTTGTGTCTTGTCCTAACTTTCTCCCTCTCACTATTCACTTTTCCCTTGCGGGGGTTATCCTAACTCCTGATTCAAGAACGTTTGATCCGCCTTCGTTAATCGATAGCCTTTGTCCATGAGGGTCTGCATGCCAGCCATCAATACGGGGAACTCTAGCTTCGGCCGATAGCGCTCAAACAAGCCTATCAGTTGGCTCACATATTGATCGACCGATTGCCCACTCTGGTAGGTCCGATCAAAGGCACCCAACACATCCTGCATTTCTTGTGTGTTATAGGCGTGATCATCATCGCCATCACTGACAAGAGCCATTTGAAAAAATGTCAGGCTAAACGATAATCGTTGTTGTGTCCGGCCAAAGGCTTCCCGGGCCTCCTCCAAACCGTTGGGATATTGTTTCGCACAATCAGTATCAGAATCTGATTGTGAAATGGGCACAAAATGAATCTTTTCCGCCTGAGCCACTGGCGGAGGCTTCTGCCCCATTTGTTTATAAAACCACCCGGTACACCTATCGGCCTCGGCAAACTCCTGTTTATCTTTGCTAATCTGTTCACTAATGTGTTGGGTAAAGCTCTGAAAAACTTCCGATCCCGGTGAAGCCTGAGTCGGCAAGACTGCTTGGCCTAGAAAAAGTGTGGCCATCACGCCACACATTGTTACCCAACGTAAAATCCGATTTTGAACGTTCATTTCACCACCATTCCCAAAAATGTTTCCTAGGAGCCTGTCGGACTTAAGAAGAATCGCCTGCAAAAGTGTCCAAGCGATCCATACTTAGCCGCTTTTTCGCCCTCGATTCCTTAAGCCAGGCAGCATCCTAGTATATCATCGGACGCAATCGCTTTCGAATCAAAACCTTCTCCGTCGCAAGGCAACACCGTGAATAAGTGGTAGAATATCAACATGCACTCTCAAACTATCACACTACAAGGGCATATCATTGATTCACTCATCCTGGCAAAGGTCTTAGATACCATCGTCATGGTGGGAGGAACTTTTACCCTCTCCGAAGTCACCGTGGGGACTCAGCGCGAAGACACTTCCCATGCCACAATCCGCATCGAAGCTCCCACCACCGAGTTATTACAAGACATATTAACGGCCATTCAGCCCCATGGAGCAGTGGCGGAAGCAGAGCAAGATTGCACGGTCGTGCCAGCCTCGGCAGATGGAATTTTGCCGGAAGATTTTTATGCTACCTCTCATCTTGCGACTCAAATACGGTGGCAGGGAAACTGGATCGATGTCCGGCAACCGGAAATGGATTTGGCCATCGTGGTGAAAACCACTCCTCTTTCCGCGCACATGATTCCCATGGTATCAGTAAAACAAGGCGATTTGGTCGTCACAGGACGGCAAGGAATTCGGGTATTCCCGCTGGAGCGGCCCAAAGAACGGGACGTGTTCGGTTTCATGGAAGCCCAGGTTTCTTCCGAACGCCCTCATCGGCACATCATCGCGGATGTGGCCAAACGGATGAAAACCATCCAACAACACCGAAAAGAGGGGAACGGGTCAGGTAAGGTCTTATTTGCAGGTGGCCCGGCCATCGTCCATGCAGGGGGACGAGAAGCTCTGGCAT
>Ga0224496_10000537_pt1 | contig 26228 bp, 30 predicted proteins | sample SF_Jul11_sed_USG_2_FD_168127 | JGI IMG/M metagenome (GOLD analysis project Ga0224496, IMG submission 168127) | Sediment microbial communities from San Francisco Bay, California, United States - SF_Jul11_sed_USGS_8_1 | ecosystem: Environmental > Aquatic > Marine > Sediment | place: USA...
CTTTTTTTAATTGCTCTTGAAGATCAGTGACAATTTCTGAAAATATCATGCTTTTGCTAACTAAAATTCCTATTATAACCATTAATTTTTCTCAAGATCAGTTTTTTTAGAACTTTGCATAATCCTGTTTATGGCAATGCCAATGGATTTTGATGGGATGCGCACTGATGATGCATCAGAGAGGACAGATAATGTTGATGAATACAGAAGAACTTGCATTGATTTCATTGAAGATATATCTCATGATTATGAAGCCTGGGTGGACTATTACAAATTGCCTGAAGATGAAGATAAACGAAGACGTGCAGGCATTCGTGCCACGATTGCTAGAACAAATGAATGGATAGCAAAAGTTGCCCAATCCATCAAGGCAGTAGATGTGGTAATGAATGATGGGATACAAAAGATGGCAGAATCAACTGCTGGAAAACCATTTCAAATTGGTGTATTTGTAAATCAAAAATCAAGTTATACAGAAACAAGACCTGGTGTTATCGATGTAAATGTTAAAGCCAATGGAAGGGAGGGAAGAAAAACAAAACTTGGGTTTCATTTTAAGGATGATAGGTTTCGATTAGAATCTACCTGTGATGCGTATATAGATGAGAGTGATTTACCAACACAAGAGTCTGATCTTTTGGATATTCACCTCAAACTTCATGCAGAAAATGCAAAGGCACGTGATGTAATTTCCTTTACTGTAACTGTTTGCGAAATTGAAAATGATGTTGAAATTGATCGAAGAGGAGTTTCAACCATAGTCCATCTTGTATGATTTAACGAAAAATCTCCTCTTCCATATATTCAATAAACTTTCCAGTGTTTTCAAGTTTTATTGAATTGATTTGTTCTAAATTGTTAAAGTGATTCATCATTAGATATTCTTCAGATGAAGTATACAATACATCCTCAATATAGAATGTTCTAGCACTACCCATTCCGTAATAGCGAGAGCTCTCATCTGCGTGGGTCACTGTTCCTTTGAGATTAAACCCGTCAGATTTATCTAAATCGAAAACATAGAATCCACTCCAGCGATTATACTCTGGCGCAATTATTTTTGAGCTTAAAGTTTCCTTCAAACTATTAGTATCCCCATTAATTGGAATTGAAAGAACACCCCTTGTTTTGTCAAAAAAGAATGCTTTGTGATTATTTAATACTTCAGAATAAGTAGAACTGTCTCCGATTATTATGTCGTCTACAACCTTTGGATTTTTCACATCTGATACATTAAACAATGCAATCTTTATTCCCAATTGTTGAACTCTGCCATTTTCAATTTCTTTAGTGTCTCTGCCTATTCCAATTATGTGATCTTTATCGTATGGATGCAAATAGTTTGAAAATCCTGGAATCTTCAATTCTCCTAAAATCTTTGGTTTATCTGCTGATAAATCAATTACAAAGAATGGGTCAATTTGCTGAAATGTCACCAAGTATAGTCTATCATCCATAAATCTGGCTGAAAAAATGCTCTCATCAGGGGCAATCTTGTCTAATCCTCCAACAATATTTAACTGCTCATCCAACACATAAACTGCATTTGCACGAACAGTTCCCTGATGTTGAACATAGTATTCTGTAGTGGTTGCAACTCTGAATCTATCTTTATTTTCATCCATTGAAAATTGGTTTAATAGTCTACCTGGAACTGAACCTTTTGCAACATATTCTATTTTATCCTCGTTAATTGAAATTTTGTGAATAATTGTTTTGTTTGTATCTTCCTGAATTTTTGCATCATGTTCATTTAGGGCATCTTTAATCTTTTCAAATAATTCTTCTTTGTCTGCTTTATTCATTTGATTGTATGAATTTTGCATTAATTCTGAAATTTTTATCCATTGAGAAGATGAACTAATCGAAGAATCATTTTGAATCTCCTTGATCTTTTCTTGAATTTCATTTGGTAATAATGGCATTATGACATCAAAAAATCTGTCACGTGATGAATTTTCATAAAACCCGAATGGTGTATTTTGCTGGTAAGTCAAGTAAAAATTATCTTCAGAGACGTAAATTGATCCTGAATATCCCATAAGAAATGTTTCTGAGTTTATTGTGTCTCCAAAAATATCTACTGCAGTTAATGTGCTAAAGTTTGAAAATTGCTCTACATTATCGAAATAAAATGCCTTAGGCGTCATTATTGGTATTGAACTCTCTAAAATTATGGGAAGTCTAGGATGTTGATAATCTATATTGCTATTTGTGACAAAGTATGCATAATTCCCAATCATTCGTGCATCACTAAAGTAACCATCAATGGAATAATCTTTGAGAATAATTGGATTCTCTTTGTCTGATACATCTACAACTAGTGCGTGAGTCACTGGACTGTAAGAGCGTCTTGGGACAAAGTCATAGAGTGGAATAATTTCATCATTGCTTTGTCCGTTGTAAAATATTACCAGTCTGTCATCATTTAGGAACATATTTTGAATATGTTGCGATTCAATGTCAAGTGCAATCTTTAGAATTAATCTTGCAGATTCTGCAGGGTATGCATCAATAATAGATAATGTATTTCGAGATACGATGTATACATATTTTGAATCATTTTTCAAATAATCTGGCTCATCAACATTTTCAACTTGAACATTTGTAGTAGAATAGTCCGATCCTCCAGATTCTGTTTTAACCACTGCTCCTTCTGGAATTGGTGCTCCGGCAAATCCATCTGACTCCATCATAGCTACATCATCAGCCATCATTCGAGTTGAAAATATTATGTTATCAAAAAATTGACCTCCGAATAACGCTGATTCCTCTAGAATCTTCTTTAGATCCTCTTGTGATGATATTTGCTTAATGTCATGTGTGCCCTCAAAGTAGTTTGACACTGATTTGTCAACATAGATAATTTCTGGCTCTGATACTTGTGATACTTGAGGTTGTTCAAATTCTATCGAATACATTATCCCTGCAGTAACTATGACCGAAATGGCAATTACAATTGGTAATGTTATTTTGGAGTTCATTTTTTTCTTTCACACTTGTTCAGTTTTTCTCAAAACTGGCATTTAGTGATTACTATAATTTTGTAGTTTGGGATAAAAGGTTTAGTGAAATTTGGATTTTACCAAACAACTTACATATGCTGGATTTACAGTATCAACTCTAATGCCTTCTGAAATTCCTGATGATGATTTTACTGAAAAAATCAAAATTCTTGCCACAGATGACAAAAAAATAAAGATGTTTGGTGAGCTATTTACTAATGATTCTAGTCGAGGAATACTTCAATTACTTTTCAATGAAGAATTAACTGCAACTCAGATTGCTCAAAGGACTGATATTTCACTTCAACTAGTAAAATATCATCTAAACAAACTTCAGGATTTAGGTGTGGTTAAAATTTCAAAGGTTGAAAAAAACTCAAAATCCCAAGATATGAAAATTTACTCTGCAACCAAATTTAGCATTGTTATTGTCCCTCCAAGTTTCTCAGAAAAAACTAAAGAAAGTAAATTACTCGTTCGCTCCTTTAGACATATTTACAAAGTTGCAGGGCTTGGAATCGCAACTGGCCTGTCTGGATTACTTTCATTATCGCAATTACAAGACAAGCAAATTCCCAGTAAGATTACAAATGTGATGACTTCTGATTATTCTGCAAAAAGTTCTGAATCTATTGAAATGGATGAATCTGTGGATTCTGTTATGGCATCTGCACCAATATCTGCAGAATCTGGGTCCCAAATGCAATTTGAAAAAAGGATTGAACCTCAAGATTTTGAGCAAGAAAATTTGGATATTGCAGAGACTACAATTAATTCAAACATTGGTGATCTGGGAACTGACTTGTTTATTCCATTTGTAATTGCCACAATCATACTTGGTGGACTCACTGTTTACTATCTGATAAAACATCTAAAAACTTCAAAATAATTTATGAATTGTCAAGTGTAATTTCAATTGTCACTCTCTTCTCTTTTGCTCTTTTTTCACCTGGATATTTTAACTCTGAAATTTTGTTACTAAATTCTTCATCGGTAACTAACTTTGCCTTTCCTGACAAAACTATGTTGTTATATTCAATTGTGACGTCAGGATTTACTAACACGTTTTTGAACCAGTCTCCGTCTGGTCTGTGTCTGGAAAAGTAGATTTTGCCATTATAGTTGACTGCCCGAAGCATTACTGGATGTGGCTTGCCTGTTTTTCTTCCTGTTGTGATTAGGATTGGCCTGAATAATGTCTCCTTTATTACCATGCGTATTTTTTTCTGTCAAGTAATTTAACCTCATTGATAGAAATTTCTGATATCTGGTATGATAAGCAAATCTGCATATTTCGTATCATGCCCGTAAAACTAGAAGGGATGCCTCAAAATATTGCAACAGCTGATTCCTTTACTGGGAAAAAAGTCATAGATAGGGAAGGAATTCAATATGGCAAAGTCAAACATATTCACATTAACCAAGATACACTTACAGTATCTGGAGTGACGATCCACCAGGGATTCAACAAGGATTATTTTCTTTCAGAGGACTATATTGACAAATTTTCTGAGGAAACCTTGCTTCTTAGCAGACCCCCAGTAAGAACAGGAGTTACGGTAGTTGATATTGACAGTCATAAAATTGGCAAAGTCAAACGATTACACAAAAATCCTGACACTAATGAACTGGAATCCATTGAAGTTAGTTATGGCTTGATGCATTCAAAGATCTTATCCAAATCTGAAATTTGGGGAATTGGTGAAAAAGTCATTTTAGGAATGAATAAAGAAGAATTCAAAAAACTTGAATGATTTCTTTTATTTTTTTAACAAATATTTTTGTTTAATCTGTTTTCTTAGAACACACATCACAAACAGGAATTCCTTCTTGAACAGTTATTCCTACATTTGATGAGTGGCATTTCTGACATAATCCTATCATACAACAAATCATCTTGCTGCTCTTTAATTTTTTTTGTGTTTTCATGAATACTTAGCAATTTATAATTGCACAACGCGATCAAAAGGTATTGTCTGCCATAGAAACAAAATCTCTCACAAAATCATTTGGGGATGTAACTGCTGTAAATGATATCTCTTTTTCAGTCGAATGCGGGGAAATCTTTGGATTTCTAGGACCTAATGGTGCTGGAAAAAGTACTACGATGATGATTCTTACCACTCTGCTAAAACCAACATCTGGCCAAGCTTTGATCTCTGGATTTGATGTAATGACTAATTCAAAAAAAGTTCGAGAAAGTATTGGATATGTTCAACAAGAGACCACTGTTGATGAATATCTTACTGGGCGAGAGAACTTGATATTACAAGCAAAACTCAATCATATCCCAAAAAATGAAATTAATCCAAGAATTGATTCTGTTTTAGAATTAATTGAACTAACTGACAAACAACATGATTCTGGAGTAACTTATTCAGGTGGTATGAGAAAAAGACTCGATATCGCAGGTGGTCTATTGCACAGACCAAAGGTATTATTTCTTGATGAGCCTACCGTAGGGCTAGACATTCAAACTCGTAGAAAGATTTGGAAGTATTTGAAAAAAATCCACGATGAGTTTGAAATGACAATCTTTTTGACTACTCACTATATGGAAGAGGCAGATCAACTCTGCGATAGGGTTGGAATTATTGATGGCGGAAAAATACAGGTGATTGATTCTCCTAAAAACATGAAAAATGCAATGGGCAATGAAGTGATTTCAATCGTTATAGATGATGAAGAAAAACACGATTCATTTTTATCAGAACTTCACAGCATAGAGTTTGTTAATAAAATTAATGTAGATGGTTCGAAACTGACTTTATTTGCATCAAACGGAACAGAAGTAATTCCAAAAATTTTTCAAATTGCGTCTGATCTAAAAATCAAAATCATTTCCATTGCTTTGACTCAACCAACACTTGATGATGTCTTCATCTCATACACTGGGCATGAAATAAGAGATGATGATTCAAAATTTAATCGAAAGCGAGAACATGCAAAAATGAAGAGGTTACAAGCATGAGTACTTTGATGTATGATACTTATACAATTTTTTGGAGAGAATTAAAAAGATATAAAAAATCTCGAAGTGGTGTTTTAATTCGTTTAATCCAACCTGCAATTTGGATAATTGTTATAGGAAATACTTTTTCTGGAACTCAACCTCTTATTCAGTCCGTTGGGTTTGAAGGTGAATATATTGAATTTATGGCACCTGGTGTCATTATTCTTACTGCAATTTTTACAAGTATTTTTGGCGGTGTTAATACACTTTGGGATAGGCGTTATGGTTTTATGAATAAAGCATTGACTTCTCCTATATCTCGTTCCGCAATTGCGCTTGGAAAGATGTCTGCAATTTCTTTAGTTGCGGCTATGCAAGCTAGTCTGATTTTGGGAATTGCTTTGGCAATAGGAGTTAACTTTCCAAATCCACTAATGATAGCACCAATCATGGCAATTGTGATTTTGTTTTCATTGGGGTTTTCAGGAATTTCAGTAATTGTTGCAGCTACTGCAAAGTCTCAAGAAACTTTTTGGGGTGTGATAAATTTTCTTGGAATGCCACTATTCATGTTGAGTCCTGCATTGTTTCCGCTGGAATTATTACCTGATTGGCTTGCTGTAATTGCAAAACTTAACCCTGTCACATATACCGTATTACTGGTACGGGAACTGATGACTGGCGTCTCAGAAGGTGGGATTTCAATTGTGTTGAGCCTTGGAATTATCTCTGTATTTGTTCTTGTAATGGTGGGTCTTGCAAGCTATGTGTTCACGCGTGAGGTAAACAAACCGTTTTGACACAAAGTTGACAAGAAATGAAAAAATTGTTAACTCTGATGATGTTTGCCAAATTTTAGAACGAGTATATGTTGTCAAAGTTTGTTCTGCTTGTCATGGGTTTCTCAACATTCATGATATTTGGTGCTTTTATTCCCACTTCATTTGCCCTTGGAGATTATGACTTGATCTCAGAATGGGGTCAGTTTGGAATTACAAAACCTGGACATTTTTCATATCCTGAATTTATTGCAGTTGATGAGCAAGGAAATTCATATGTAAGTGATTTAGGCAACAAACGAATTCAAAAATTTTCTAGTGATGGTGAATATCTTGCTCATTGGGGACAAAGTGGAAAACTACCTGGAGAATTTCATTATCCTTCTGGAGTGGCAGTAAGTGGTGATTTTGTCTATGTTGCAGACAATGACTTGCATAAAATTCAAAAATTTTATCTCAATGGAACCTTTGCTGATCAATGGGGAAGTAAAGGAATTCATGATGGGGAATTCAAGTATCCAAATGGAATTGCAGTTGATTCTGAGAATTTTGTCTATGTTGTAGATACTGGTAATCAAAGAATTCAAAAATTCACTTCTAATGGGGAGTTTGTTTTATCTTTTGGCGGAAGTGGAATGAGTTCTGGCCAATTCCTTACGGCAATTGGAATAGCTATTGATGATGAAGGGTATGTGTATGTGACTGATAAGGGAAATCGTAAAATTGAAAAATTTGATTCAGATGGTTCATTTGTAAAGTCCTTTCCATTTCGTGGATTAAATTATGTTTTTTCACCTACAGGAATTGAAATTGATCCTAACGGAACAATTTATGTTGTAAATTCTGATAATGGCCGAATCTTGTTTCTTGAACAAGATATTGGTTTGACCCTTAACATCTTTGAAAAAAATGGCCCTTACCCCCCAATGTTTAGTTCTCCTACCGATATTGCATTAGGAGTTAATGGCGAATTATTAGTGATAGATTCTGCAGGACACAAAATTTATTCTCTTGAAACCCCCTTTTACGTTGAACCAGAAATTTCTGAAGAAACTGAAACAATTGAAGTAATTACATCAGAGATGGCAGAATATTTCTCAAGAGATGTGATTAATCCTACAATCATGGCTCCAAGTGACATGATACTTGATGCAACGGGATTACTCACTTTTGTGGATATAGGTGAGGCGGTAGCTGCCGATAGTGAAAGTGGAATCAAAACCATACTGAACAACGCACCTGAAGAATTCTCTTTAGGTGTCAACAAGATTACCTGGATTGCCTTTGATAATGCTGGCAATACTGCAGAAACATATCAAACCATCACAATTAATGCATGTGGGCATGCTTATTCTGACTATCACATGATCATAGGTACTTCTGGCGATGATTTCATCCAAGGCACTTCTGCAGATGATCTAATCTTTGGATTAGACGGTGCTGATATTATTAGTGGCGATGATGGAAATGATTGTATTTTTGGTGGGAATGATGATGATGTGATTTATGGGAATAATGGTCATGATACAATCATGGGTGGCTCTGGAAATGATGTCCTAAAAGGTGATTCAGGTTCTGATGTGATCTATTCTCATTCGGGCTCTGATGTAATTGATGGTGGAGATGACTCTGATGGGTGCTACTCTCCAACGGATTCTAAAACTGATCTGTTGATTAACTGTGAATAATTATCTTGTATTATAGTTCTAATTTTATAGAATTACTAGTGACTTGAATTTCTTCTATATAGAAATAGATGTACTATCTATGACTATATTTTATTAGTGTAGAATTAGGACACAGCTTATACAGAAACATATTCTTTTATCGTTTAATGACTAACAAAAACGCAAAGAACATTGCAATTTTTAGCATTGTTGCATTATTCACTATAACTTCCTTTGGACTTTCAAATGCATATGCTGAAGAAAGTCAAGGCTACAATATGATTGGTGATGTAATGCCAGTATTGACATTTACATTCCGAGACGGAATAGAGACACATGAATTCCCTGTTTTTAAAATGGGTGAAAATTTCATTGATGATTCAGGAGTTTCATTTTCAGTAGAAGGATCTGTGACAGAATCACCATTGTTGCACAAAGCAATGGATGAGGCATACATTTACCGATATTCAAATGCAGCATTTGATCATCATTTCAAATACTTTGATGTTGATGCTGATTTTGTAAAAAACGGTGAATCTATAATGTCTCTTGATTACAATAACTGTAGGGTAGATAACTATCATATTGAAACACTTGACTCAAATGATTATGAAAGTTATACCAAAGAAGTTGGATTTGCAATAGTAGATAAAATTGACTTTGTATGTAGTGGACTGAATACTGTTGATGATTTAACAAAGATACCTCCTGGCACTATGATTGACCATGGTGAATCTGGATTTGAATTCATTAATGGGATGAAAACATCTGTAACGTTCTCCTTTGATGAAGGAAAGGAAAAAATTGAATTTCCTATATTTGATCTAGTTTCAGGATATGGTGAATCTGGGAGAAATGTAAAACCTGAATTCTCAGTTGAAGGTGTTTTGGATTACTATCCAATACTGCAAAGTAAAATCGACAATGCAAGAAAAGTATCAGGACTCAGTGTGCAATCTAATAATGATTTTGATGCATTGGTAGAATTTACTAATGGAGAAAAGACATTGAGAGGACTTGATTTTTCAAGTTGTCGTGTAACTGATGCAAAAATTACAACTCAGACAGACAAAGAAGAAGGATTTACTGGAAAAAGTGGCTTTGTAACTACTTATCAATTAGGTTTTGAATGTTCAGGACTTGAACCAATAAACATGTATTATGACGAACTTTCTGATGATACCACTTGGAAAACATCTCAAATAGTACATGAATATGTAGAGCCGCTTCAAAACACTGACAAAGGTTTGAGTGCTTTTGTTACATTTGCTTTTGAAGATGGCATAGAAACTGTAGAATTCTCCATGTTCAAACAAAATCCAGTGCTTACAGCAACCGAAGAGAATACAGGCGATAACGGTGACAAAAACATAGCTGCTGATGCATTTACTAGAAAGGCATTATATCCAACCATAGAGTTGAGAGGAATTGTAGGTGATTATCCATTACTATACAGTCATGTTGATGACAATCTATCAATTCAAAGTGTGACTGGAACTGGTAATCGTGATCTTGTTGACATTAATGTGAAGATTGTATATGGCAATGAAGAAATTCGTGGCTTTGACTATTCAAACTGTAGATCAACTGATTATGTTGTATCTACAGAACCAAACACAGAAGAAAGTTATGTCAAAGGCAAATTTGCCCTAGAGAATATTTTTGACTTTGAATGTCAAGGATATCGACCAAGCAATCCAACATATGATGCAATGTACGTTGTTGAAAAAGCAAAAACTACCAGCAGCGGTGATTTAAGAAACACCCATAGCTGGGCTTCCGGATTCTACGTAGAGTAGACCTTTTCTTTTTATTTTTTTACTGCTTGATGATCTGAAATATGGATCAAATTAAGATCTGCACATTTGTCATTTTACTATATAGTACAATAGACTTTATGTTGATCCACCTTAATTATAAAATTCTCTTTGATGAGTCATGGGGCAATGGCTATCGTGGATAAAGTCCAATGAAAAAGAACTCTTAACAATTCTAGATAACCTAGCTAAAAAAGCAGTTGAAACATCTGAAGCCGTAGTTGTTTTATTCTCCGATCTTAGTAATGCTGATCAAACTAAAAAAATTCATAGACTTGAAACTGAAGCTGACGAACTTACACGCGATATTTTTGCAGAATTAAACAAGACCTTCATCACTCCTTTGGATAGAGAAGACATGCAAAGAATTGCATCCAAAATTGATGATGTGATTGATTTTATGGATGGTATTGCCGCAAGGGTGTATAGCTACAAAATCGTTACTCCTCCTCCATATTGTTTAGACATGGCAAAAGAGCTAGTCAAAGCTACCAAAGAAGTGGAATACATGATCTCAAAACTACAGAAAATGAAAAATTCAAAAGACATGATTGAACATTGTAGAAATACCGGTGACATTGAGCATACAGTAGATGATTTGTATAGGGAAGCGATCAAAGAACTCTTTGAAAGTGATGATGCAATCAAAATCATTAAACTAAAGGACATTTACGAAACCATGGAAACTGCGTCTGACAGATGTGTTGATGTTGCAGATGTGATTGAAGATATTGTTCTAAAATATACCTGAGTTGATTAAATGATAGAATTAGCGATTGGTGCAATCATTGTAGCATTAATCTTTGATTTTGTAAATGGTTTCAATGATTCTGCAAATTCTGTTGCCACTGTAATTGGAACACGTGTTCTCAAACCGATTCATGCTGTAGGTTTGTCTGCAGCAATGAATTTCATTGGCCCTTTCGTATTTGGTGTTGCTGTTGCAACTACAATTGCAAAAGGAATCGTTAGTCCTGATGACATTACTGTTTACATGATTATAGGTGGATTATCTGGCGCAATTGGTTGGAGCACTCTTTGTACTTATTTTGGATTGCCAATATCAAACAGTCATTCTTTAATTGGAGGAATTATGGGCGCAGGCATTGCAGGATTAGGGTTTGAAAAACTAGTTTATGGTGGTCTTACCAAAGTCTTTGCAGGTATTGTTATTGCTCCTGTAGGTGGAATTATTTTTGGATTATTGCTAACTGGGTTAATAATTACAATTTTTGCAGCTCGTAAACCTGGACCCGTAAACAAAACATTTGGTAAATTGCAGATTATCTCTTCAGCTTGGTTTGCACTAACCCATGGGGCAAACGATGGACAAAAAACTATGGGAATTATTGTTTTGATATTATTTTCAGCAGGAATGATTCCTGAACTTGAAATGCCATTATGGGTGATTGCTGCTGCAGCTACTGCAATGGGATTGGGTACTTTCTTTGGTGGGTACAAAGTAATCAAAACTTTGGGTGTAAAAATTACAAGACTCAAACCATACCAGGGATTTGCAGCAGAGACAGGTGGAGGGTTGATGTTGGCAGTATTTGCTGTATTTGGGATTCCTGCCAGTACTACTCATGCAATTACTGGTACTATTATGGGTGCAGGTGCTGCACGCAGAAAGCGTGCTGTAAGATGGAAAGTCAGTAAACAGATTGTTTTCTCATGGGTGATTACTATCCCTGGTAGTGCCTTGATGGGAATTGGTATTACTTATCTAATCCACCTATTTGTTTGATATTTTAATATCTTAATTTTTATTCTGCCAAATTTTTTTTGTATTGTTCAAATGGATATTTTACAGTTAATTCAATCAAATCTTCTAACTCCTATCATTCTATTCTTTTTGTTTGGAATTATTGCAGCTCGAATAAAATCTGATCTGAAAATTCCTGAAGCAATTTCAGAATTCTTACCAATCTATCTTCTAGCTGCAATTGGCCTTCATGGTGGAATTGAGATGAGAAATACTGGTTTTGAAAACATGTTGATTCCAATGCTTGCTGCAATTGGACTTTCACTCTTGTTTACTTTGAATCATTATCAAATTTTGAGAAGATTGGGAAAATTCAATATTTTTGATTCTTATGCACTTGCATCGACATATGGTGCAGTAGGAGCTGTGACTTTTTCAGTAGGCCTGTCTTTTCTCAAAAACCAGGGTGTCTCATCAGAAGGGTACCTTGCAGCTATTTTGGCAGTACTGGAACCAGTTGCGTTTATCTTGGCAATATTTTTGACAAACATGGCAGTATCAAAACAAATCAAAGCAAAGAAAAAATCTTTCACAAGTGATGATGCATCTGACATTGATGTTGGGATACAAAATAAGACAAAACTCTCTCAGGTTTTACATGAATCAATTACAGGCAAAGCAATAGTGATTCTGCTTGGAAGTATTGTGATAGGATACATAATTGGTGAAGAGGGATTCAGCTCTATCAAAATTGTATTTGATGAAATGTTTACTGGAGCGATTGTAATTTTTATGATAGAGATGGGAATAATTGCCGGTCAAAGACTAGATGACATCAAAAAAGTTGGACTTTTTCTTACTGCGTTTGCTATAATCATGCCTACATTTAACGGAATCATCGGAGTTTTAGTTGCTACTGCGATGGGGTTGAGTCTTGGCGGTGCAGTTATGTTTGGACTGTTGTTAGCTAGTGCATCTTTTATTGCAGCACCTGCAGTATTGCGACACGCAATACCGCAAGCAAAACCAAGTCTTTACATAACTTCTGCATTGGGAATTACATTCCCTTACAACATTATTGTATTGTTACCAATTATGTTTACAATCTCGTCTATTGTTCACACGGGAGAAGGATCGATAGACTTATTCAATTATATCATAAAGAATTGGATATGAAATTATACAACGTAAAATTGCTTACAATCACTTGTGAAATTCTTGCTCAAAAAAATATTATTGAAATTTTAAAAAATCATGAAATTACAGGATATACAACTTACGAGGTGGATGGAAATGGTGCACGTGGTTTGCGTGGTCAAGGATTCAAAAATGAAAAAAATGTCAAAGTCGAAGTAATCATGCGTGAAGAAAAACTGTCTGATGTTATTGAAGAGATATCAAGGACATTATTTGCAAACTTTGCAATAGTGCTCTATGTTAGTGATGTTGGTGTAGTAAGAACTGAAAAATTCTAACAGCAAGAACCATCTGAACACAGAATTGGAATCTTCTTACTTGCATTTGTAATGTTTGAGATCAACCTTGATAGCTGACTGTTTGAAATTGAATACATTGCTTTTTTCCCTGAGTCTCTTGATTTGACGATACCACATTTTTTCAGTGTCTTTAGATGATGTGACACTAATGGCTGGTCTTTTTTTAATTTTTCAACAAAATCATTCACACACAACTCTTTGTTTTTCTGCAATAGCTCCAGAATGTCAAATCTTGTTTCGTCACAAATGCATTTTAAAAGACTGATTCCATTCATATCAATTTAAATTTATATAAACTAATATTTATTTGATTATGTGACTAAAGGAAAAAAAATCCTTTTTGTATGCGTAGAAAATGCCGGTCGTAGTCAGATGGCCGAAGGATTTCTTAGAAAATATGCTCCCCAGTTTGATGTGATTAGTGCCGGAACCAAACCTCAATCGCAATTAAATTCACATGTAATTGATGTGATGAAAGAGATTGGAATTGACATAACTGAACAAAAACCAAAAGAGTTGACAAATGAAATGATTGTTCAATCTGTTACTGTCAATATGGGCTGTATGGATAAAGAATCATGTCCTGCATTATTTGTAGATGATGTAATTGATTGGAATATTTCTGATCCCAAAGACAAGGATATTGAGCAGATAAGGAAGATTCGAGATGAAATTAAAAACAAAGTCTTGAATCTCATTAAAAAATTAGATGAATAATATGGCCTATTCTAACCTTCAAATCTTTATCGTAGAATTAATTGGTACTTTCATACTTGTAATTTTTGCTACAGGATCAATAGTATATGATGTTCAAATTGGCAGTCCATATGGAATATGGTTTGCAGCTGTTACTCCATTCATTGCGTTAATTATCGGTGTCTATTCCTTTGGTAAAATCTCCCTTGCTCACTTTAATCCTGCTGTAACCATAGGATACTACATTACAGGTCATATTTCGAAAATACAAATCATTTGGTATTTTGCAGCTGAAATTATTGGTGCGATACTCGGTTCTTTGTTTGTCATGACATTTATTGGAAAAGATGCAAACCTTGGTGCTAATGCACCAAACTATGACTATTCACTATTTTTGATATTTCCAGTAGAAGTTTTAGCATCTGCATTACTCATGGCAGTGATTTTTGCTGTAGTGTATACAAAGGGACTCAAAGGATTTAGTGGAATCGCAATTGGTGGCATGGTTGGTCTGGATATCTTTTTTTTGGCGTCTATCTCTGGCGCATCAATGAATCCGGCAAGAGCACTTGCACCTGCCTTGTTATCTGGAATGATAAATGATTTGTGGCTTTATTGGAGTGCTCCTTATGTTGGAACAATTATTGTTGCGTTTTTGTTTAGGAAAAAATTTGAGATACAAAGAAATCAAGAAAAATCTTGAGTATCTCGGGTTAACCTGTTTGTGCCTAAAAACCATTCTTTTACGAATAATAATGACCTAGTTTAGTCTATGTTGATGACTAATTCAAAATTATTCTCAAATGCAAAAAAAGTCATTCCTTCAGGAGTCAATAGTCCTGTTAGGTATTTTGAACCATATCCTTTCTTTACAAAAAAATCAAACGGTGCACACATCTGGGACGCTGAAAACAAAAAGTATGTTGATTTTTGTAATGGGTATGGAGCATTACTTTTGGGGCATAGAAGAAAAGAGATTATCGATGCTGTCTCAAATCAACTCTCCAAGGGAACGTTGTACTGTACTCCAACAGAATCTGAAATTGAACTCTCAAAACTAATCATTGGAAACTTTCCGTCAATTGACAAAGTCAGATTGGTAAACACTGGAGGTGAGGCAACAATGACTGCGATTAGATTGGCACGCGGGTTTACAAAAAAGAAAAAGATCATTAAATTTGAAGGATGTTATCATGGCGCACATGACTCCGTACTGGTAAAAGCCGGATCTGGCTCTGCCCATAATGGTATCTCAGTTTCAGATGGTGGGTTGGACGAAGTGTCAAAAAATACTTTGGTTGTACAATATAACAACATTGAAGATCTTCAAAAGACAATTCAGAAAAATAAAGATGTTGCAGGAGTCATTGTGGAGCCAATCTTGGCTAATATGGGTTTGATTCTGCCTGAAAAGAATTTCCTTTATGATTTGCGAAAAATTACTAAAGAGAACAACATTCCACTAATTTTTGATGAAGTTGTCACCGGATTTAGAGTAGCCCCTGGAGGGGCTCAGGAACATTTTGGAATAAAACCTGACATCACTACATTGGCAAAAGCCTTGAGCAACGGATTTACAATTGCAGTTGTTGGTGGCAGAAGAGAAATTATGGATTTGTTGTCTCCTGGAGGTAAAGTCTATCAAGCAAGTACTTTTGCAGGAAATCCTATCTCTGTAAGTGCTGCGCTTGCATCAATTAAGACAATAAACAAACTAAAAAACAAACTCTATTCCAAACTGGAACGATTCAATCTATTGTTTACTACTGCACTTGATGATATGGCCACTGACATGAATATTCCACACCAAATCAACTTTACAGCATCAATGTTTCAGATTTTCTTTACAAACAAACCTGTAACTAATTATGAGACATCTAAAAAAGCAGACTCTAAGAAATTTCAAAAAATGTTTAGAATGTTACTGAAAAAAGGTATCTTCGTTGCACCTTCGCAGTTTGAAGTGGTTTTTCTGTCTGATGCTCACACTGAAAATGATTTAAACAAAACACTTGATGCATATGATGCAGCACTAAAATCGGTGAAAAGATGAAATACACTGTAGGTGCAAGAGGTAGTCAACTATCCATTGCACAAACAAACTGGGTCATTTCAGAACTAAAAAAAGCAAATCCTGACTGTGAATATGAAATTAAGTCTATTACTACAAAAGGGGACACTGATTCTAGACCGTTATTTACAATAAATCAGAAAGGAATATTTGAAAAAGAAGTTGACAGAGCAGTTTCACAAAAAGAAGTTGATTTTGCAGTACACAGTCTAAAGGATGTACCTTCAGAGTTAGATGAGAGTTTAATCCTTGCATCTATTCCAAAACGTGAAGCGGTAAATGACGTCTTTATTTCATCAGACGGTTCATCTTTGCAAACCATCAAGGCAGGGGCAGTAATTGGGACCAGCTCACTTCGACGTGCAGTTCAGATTTCAAGAATTAGGCCTGATGTTACAGTCAAACCAATACGGGGGAACATTGAAACAAGGATAAGAAAAGCATCTGGAGAGAATTTTAATGCAATAGTTCTTGCACAAGCTGGTATCTCAAGGTTGGGTGTTGATGTAAAGTTCTCTCCACTAGCAATAGATGATTTTTCCCCCTCCCCTGGACAAGGAGCAATTGCAATTGTAGCTAGGATGGATGATGAAAATACAATTTCCATGCTAAAAAAAATTGAAGATGCAGATTCTAGATTGGAAATTGAGGCAGAAAGAGCATTATCTGATTATGTAGATTCTGGTTGCAGGTTTCCTCTAGGTGCATATGCAAAATCAGATGGTACTGAGATGACATTAACCGTATCTGCATTTTCTGTTGATGGAAAGCAATCATTGCATGTAAGTAAAACTGGCAACAAAAATGATCCAAAGTCTCTTGGCAAAAGTGCTGGAGAAGAACTACAAAAGAAAGGCGTAAATGATCTTGCATTAAATTGGAGAGAAAAAGTAGAGGAATGGAATAAATCATGACTGGAAAAGTGTATCTTGTTGGAGCAGGCCCTGGAGATCATAAATTAATTACACTGCGTGCAGTTGAATTGCTCCAAAAGGCAGACATTGTTTTGTATGATAGGCTGGTCAGCAAAAAAATAATTTCAATGATTCCAAAATCTGCCGAAAAAATTTACGTTGGCAGAGCAGTAGGCGATGACACTACCCATCAAGACACCACAAATGATCTAATGGTAAAATATGCAAAATCCAAGAAGAATGTTGTCCGACTAAAAGGTGGAGATCCTATAATCTTTGGACGAGGTGGCGAGGAAGCAGAGTTTCTCAAAGAAAATAAAATAAAATATGAAATTGTTCCCGGGATTACCTCTGGAATTGGCTCTGCTACGTATGCTGGCATCCCTCTGACTCATAGAAAGCATGCATCATCTGTGGTCTTTGTTACAGGACACGAAGATCCTGAAAAAAAACAAGAGATTGTAAAGTGGAAGAGACTTGCAAAGTCAGTTGATACCATTGTGATAATGATGGGACTCTCAAGAATTGATGTTATTTGCAAACAACTTATAGCTGGGGGTATGGACAAGAATACACCCGTTGCTGTTATTCAAAACGGAACTACTCCTAGCCAAAAAATGATCAAGGGGACTGTTACAAACATTGCAAAAAAAGTCAAGGAAAACAAAATTACTCCTCCAACAAACATCATAATTGGAAATGTCGTTGATTTGTCTGATACTATTGGGTGGAAATAATGCTTGATGGAAAAATCATTGCCATAACTCGTTCTAAGGATGATGCCGCTGAATTCATCTCACTTGCTGAACAAAATCATGCAAAGCCCCTGCCATTACCTACGATTGAACTTGTAAGTAAGGGCGAAAAAATAGTTGATGAATTTTTAGAATCTGTTGAGAAATACAATCCTGATTATTCTGTCTTTATGAGCTCAAAAGCAGTCAAGCTACTCTTTGATACTGCAAAACATGTTGGCAAATTAGATAAACTGCAATTAGCTGTTGCAAATACTATGGTAATGTCTGTTGGTCCAAAAACAACAATAGCACTTGAAAATGAAGGAATCAAGGTAAACCTTCAACCAACTACTTTTTCGTCAGTTGGGGTGGGCGAGGAATTCACGCAAATCAATGCAGTTGGGAAAAAAGTGATTGTTCCACGCAGTGGCGCATCTACGCCATTTCTCAAAGAACTCTTAAACAAAATTGGAATTGATGTGCTAGAAATTCATCTCTATGATGTTTGCGCATTCAGGGATACAACACAATGGAATGAATTCAGAGAGTTGTTCTCTAAGAATAAGGTGGACGGTATAGTGTTTACAAGTGCATCATCTGTACGTGGATTCTTTGAGATAATGTCAAAAGATTACAGTAACGACAAATTACTTGAAAATCTAGCAAAACTATCTGTAGTCTCCATTGGTCCGTTCACTTCAGATGAGTTAAAAAAATTCAATGTCAAAAATATCGTATCTCAAGTTCATACTGTTGCTGGAGCATTTGATGCGATGAAAAACACGCTTGCTTTGTAATCTGATTGATTCGTTAATCTCTGTTGAATTGTAGAGTACAAAAATTACTATGCTCTTGTCATATGTGGTGTTTTGGATAATTACTTGTACTCCGTTACGCCATTCAGAATAAATCATGATATTTCTTCATCAGGAAAATTTGAAACACATGTTACATTGCAAGAACTTCAAGTTTATTACAATACACCATGACAAAAATAGTTTCAGCGAGAATCCGAAATAAAACACATACGAAACTAATTGAAAGATGCAACAAGTCATGTTGCACAATAAATGAGTGGCTCAATGAATTAATTCAATTTCATTTTACTGGAACATCAGAATTTGATTTTGGCGATGATGAATTTGAAGATGAAGAGAAATCTAATTCAAATAGCATACAACAAATGTGAATAAATTGAACGAAAAAGCCAAATTGTTGTATAAATTTAAGAAAAATACATTCTCTAAAAGACATTCCTAAGATCAAAATATGTAATATGTTCGAGATTTGCTTAAAATCAAATTGAATGTATTTTTAGTTCATGAATATTCAAAACTGTAATCATTGTCAGTATTATGATAAATCATAAGAAAATTTTCCAGTTTGTTTAACAGGTTTTTAATTTGGTAATCAGTATTCCACATCCCATATTCCCATTTCTTTTCATCATCATTCCAATTTACATAAAACAATTGAAATTTTTTGTTCTGATCTAATCGGGTTTTATAGTAGAACCACGAATCTTTACCTGTACCTCCTCTAGTTTGAAACATTTCAGAAATCTCTTCTTGTGAAAGTTGTTGTTCTGAGTAGATTATACTTCCATTAGGATTGAATTTTGTATTTTTATCCGAAAGAATTTCAAAAAATTTTGGATGAAGAAGTGACTTTTCTTTTAATTCAGTCATTCCTCTTTGAATTTTTTTAGTATGTGTATCGAAACCCTTTCCAAAAACCTCTTTAGGGATTAAAATAGTTCCTTTTTCGTGAAGTTCTTTTAGAAATAACCCTTTACCTAATTCTTCTATAGCACTTACTAGTAAAGCCGAAACAATGTCTGGATCTTGATTTCTATTATTCAGTAATCTCGCATTAACTGTAAACGCATGGGATTTCCTAAAACATAGAGATACGCCTTCTTTAATATCATCTAATGGAATTTCAAAATAGTTTTTGTCCAAGTTATAGTCTTTCTATACTTAGTAACTCTTTATTTTTTCCAATACGCTTAAGTTCATAAAATTAATATTTTTTTTGTGAGTAAATCTAGAACAGACAAAGCAATCAAACGTTTACCCATTTCGTGGATAATCGTCATGTTTTTTACTTTTATTGTTGCTAGTATAGTAAACTTTGTTTGGATTACGCCTAAAACAGATCTACTTAATGCCACCACATTAGTTTTGGAAATTGGATTTGCTACAATGATAACATGGACCGTTTACATATTATCTAAAAAATGGAATAAAGAAAATGAAAAAATTACTCAAGAGGTTAAAACCATCACTAGCAATTTAGAAGAGTTAACCAAAGAAGTTCAAAAAACAGTCAATGAAGAAGCAACAATTAGAGATGAAATTAGGGGAGATGGGTCCTTTATTCTAGATAGGAAATTAAACATGACTATTAGATCTTTAGAACAATCCAAAAAAATGTATGCTAATTTATTAAAAGAATCTGATCAAAATCAAGCAAACATTTGGAGGAATAATATGAAACAAGATTATGATATGGCTTATGCTAGACTCAATCTAGAATTAGGACTCCTTGAATTAATGAAAATTTTTGGAGCGTCTTTGTCACGAAAATATTGGTTGTTACTTACTAGATTAAACATTCATTCAGAAATGTATGAATACGAAGAACTGTCATCTCTAAACCACGATGTAGAAGCATATTTGGAAGATTGTAAAAAAATTAAAGAAATCATCAAACCCTGGATTTCTACAAGTAGAACTTAACATATTTTCTTAAATAATGAGAATATGTTTTCTTTAAAAAAATTAAATTTTGAATGGATGTAATTGACTCAAACAGTACTCTGATAAATTCTGAACTGTAATTTTTGCAATTGTAATTTCTTACCCTCTTCTCTTATGCATTACCACGCATTAGACTCTCTCCCTGTTCAAATCTAAACCATTATCTTTCAAATTTCTTTGTAAGAATATTTTGTAACTCATTGGTTGTAATATCTGTCAATACATGTTCGGTATAACTCCAAATAACAGTCTCACATCTTGATCTTTGGCCAAACTCCCGAGTTTAGCTAGAGCTATTTAGCTATGCCTATTTTTCCTCATGTATTTATAATATAACGGGGTTATGGTGGACATGGCAACTGAAAACCTCGACATGGATTATTCCAAATATGATTTTAAAGACTCTACAGAACTCTATGTTCACCTTAGCAAGAAAGGCCTGTCTAAGGAAACCGTGATTAGCATCAGCAAGATGAAGGATGAACCACAATGGATGCTTGATTTTAGATTACGCTCTTTTGAAATTTTTATGCAAAAACCAATGCCAACTTGGGGTGGAGATCTAAGCGTTATTGATTTCCAAAATATCTACTACTATGCAAAGGCATCTGACAAAGTAGAAAAGAACTGGGATGATGTACCAGATAATGTCAAAAAAACATTTGACAAACTTGGGATTCCAGAAGCTGAAAAGAAATTCCTAGCAGGTGTAGGTGCACAATATGAATCCGAAGTTGTGTATCATAGCCTGAGAGAAGACTTGGCAAAACAAGGTGTTTTATTCTTGGATACTGATGCAGCCCTCAAAGAACATCCTGAGATTTTCAAGAAATACTTTGGTAAAATCATTCCTCCAGAGGACAACAAATTTGCAGCACTAAACAGTGCAGTTTGGAGTGGTGGTTCATTTATCTACATTCCACCAGGTGTCAAAGTTGACATGCCTCTACAAGCATACTTTAGAATTAATGCTGAAAACATTGGTCAATTCGAAAGGACACTGATCATTGCCGATGAAGGCTCAGAAGTTCACTACATTGAAGGATGTACTGCTCCTGTCTATTCTTCAGAATCGCTTCACTCTGCAGTTGTAGAGTTGGTTGCGCACAAAGACGCCAAGCTAAGATACACGACAATCCAAAATTGGAGTAGCGATGTATACAATTTAGTTACAAAACGTGCTTATGCATATGAAGGTGCAACAGTGGAATGGATTGATGGAAACATTGGAAGTAAACTAACAATGAAGTATCCTGGAATCTATCTTATGGGTGAGCGAGCATATGGTGAAACACTCTCCATTGCATTTGCAGGAAAAGGGCAACACCAAGATACAGGTGCTAAAATGGTTCATCTTGCACCAAACACCACTTCTAAAATAACATCAAAGTCAGTAAGCAGACTAGATGGACGTTCAACTTACCGTGGACTACTAAACGTGGCAAAAGGTGCTACAAATGTTAAAGCCACTGTCAGGTGTGATGCATTACTGTTAGATGATACCTCCAAGACTGACACATATCCATACATGGAAATCAATCAGGAAGATGCAACAATTACCCACGAGGCAACAGTTGGAAAAATCGGGGATGAGCAAATCTTCTACTTGATGACTAGAGGGTTCACTGAAGAGGAAGCGCTCTCACTAATTGTTAATGGCTTTATGGAGCCATTTACAAAAGAACTCCCAATGGAATATGCAGTAGAACTGAACAGACTAATCAAACTAGAGATGGATGACTCTGTGGGATAATTCCCAATTTTACTTTGATTAAAAATGTCTCAAGAAACACTGTCAAAAATCAACACTAGTCATATTGATGAGATTTCTTCATCAAGAAACGAACCTGAATGGCTCAAAGATTATCGGAAGAATTCCTTGTCCATTTATGATAGTCTTCCACTTGAAATGTCTCCTCTATACAACAAATACACTGATGCTAAAAAAATGGATCCAGAAAAAGTATTGCTCTCCACATCTACTGCTCAAACAATTCCAAGTTTCCTAAACAAAAGATTAAGTGAATTAGAAAATGAAACATGTATTATACAGATCGGAACAAACGTTCACAAAATCAATGTCTCTGATGAACTAAAATCAAAAGGACTTGTAGTCTCTTCAATCTCTGATGCAATTAAGAATAATCCTGACCTGGTAAAAAGATCCCTAGAAGCTTCAAACTCAAATGATGACAAATTCACTGCCCTAAACAATGCTGCCTTTAATTCAGGGATATTTATTCACATCCCACGTAATCTCGTCCTAGAGAAACCAATTCACTTTTTAGCATGTCTCTCCGAAGACGGCAATTCCACTATTGCTAGAAATATTATCTTTGCAGATGAAAACAGCAAAGCTACAGTTGTTCAAGAAATCTATTCCCCTAAAACTGAAAAACAACCGGCATATCTTGAGTTACTAAATGCAAATCTTGCAGCAAATGCACAGTTAGATGTTACAACCTTGCAACTGATGGATCAACATACAGTAAACTTTTCTACAAGACGAACTGATTTGGCACAAGATGCCAAAGTAAATTGGTATTCTGGACTGTTTGGCTCTGTTTTATCTAGATACAAGATTGATTATTTTCTTAATGGAAGTGGCGCATCTGCAAATGATTCTGAAGTGATATTTGGAAATGACGAACAATCCTTTGACATCCAAACTAATGTAAACCATGAAAGTCCATCCACTGATGCAAGGGTTGTTGAAAAATCAATTCTTAGAAACAAATCCAAATCTCTCTTTAAAGGAATGATTAGAATCAAAGAAAATGCCGCAAAATCAAATTCATTTTTGTCTGGCCGCTCTATTCTTTTGGATAAAGATGCAAAATCTGATGCAATTCCTGGATTGGAGATATTCACAAATGATGTAAAGGCCACACACTCCGCATCTGTTGCACAAATTGATGAAGAGCAAATATTCTACCTTAAAACTAGATGCCTTACTCACGAAGAGGCAGAAAGGACAATTGTTGAGGGCTTTTTGGAACCACTTTCAAGAAAAATGTCATTCCAAGTAAGGGCATGGATTGCATATCTTATTGAATCCAAATGGGAAAACCGCGAACTAACTATAAACACCGATGCTGAATTAGCTAAATTTATTGAAGTAGAAGAGACACGTTATAACGAAGACTCTGAAATTGAGCAGCACTACAAGTATCGGTGATAGTTTTGTCAGAATGGATTAAAGCCTGTAATCTGGAGCAGGTAAAAGAAGGACAACTTTTCGGATTTGTACATGATGATAAAAAACTTTTACTGGCTAACGTTAAAGGAAAAATTCATGCAACTGACTTAATCTGCACTCATGCTGATGCCGATCTTTCTACAGGTTTTCTAAGTGATGAAGGTGTAAGATGCCCATTACATCTCTCTGTTTTCAATTTAGAGAATGGCAAACCTCAAAATCTTCCTGCAGAAATTCCTCTTAAAGTATACAATGTTAAAATAGATGACAAAGAAATTTACGTGGAGCTTTAAGATATGCAAAGTACAGAATCACTATTTGAAAATATACGAAAAGATTTTCCAATTCTTCAAAGAACTGTTAGGGATAACAAAAAACTTGTTTATCTTGATAATGCGTCTACCACACAAAAACCAAATCAGGTAATTGATTCCATTACCGATTACTATCAAAACCATAATGCCAATATCCACAGAGCAGTATATGCACTAGCTGAAGAAGCTACTGAAGCATATGAGGCAACCAGAGATAAAATTGCAAATTTCATTAACATTCAAAATCGCCAAGAAATTATTTTTGTTAGAGGTACAACGGAAGCAATTAATCTAGTTGCATATGCGTGGGGCAGACCTCACATCAGCGAAGGTGATATTGTAGTGACCACTGAATATGAACACCATAGCAACATTGTACCATGGCAGCTTGTAACTCAAGAGAAACGTGCTAAATTAGAATATATTAGAATGGATGATAATGGCGAATTAATTTTAGATGATCTTGATAAATATCTTGCAACAGGCAAAGTCAAGCTCGTAACCTTTAGTCTAATGTCAAATGTGCTTGGAACTATAACTAATGCTGAAGCAATCATTGAAAAATGCAAGGCCGCGGGTGTTCTTACACTAATTGATGGTGCTCAAGCAGTACCTCACATGAAAGTTGACATTGAAAAACTGGGATGTGACTTTTTTGCATTTTCTGGACACAAAATGTTAGGTCCAACTGGAATTGGTGTCTTGTGGGTTAGAAAGTCTGTTTTGGAAACCATGGTGCCATTTCATGGCGGTGGGGATATGATTCGCGAAGTTCACAAATACGAAACAACTTGGAATGACTTGCCATACAAATTTGAAGCAGGTACTCCGAACATTGCAGATGTTGTGGGGTTAGGATCTGCAATTGATTATCTTACGAAAATTGGAATGGACAATATAAGGGAGCATGAAATTGAACTAACAAAATATGCCATGGAAAAATTATCTGAAGTCAAAGGACTTCATATCTATGGCACAAAAGACATGTCAAAACGTGGTGGTGTGATCTCATTTAATTTTGCAGACGTGCATCCTCATGATGTTGCCCAAATTATTGATGAAGAGGGAATTGCAGTGCGCTCCGGACATCATTGTGCACAAGTATTGATGGAGCGACTAAATGTTGCAGCAACATCAAGGGCTAGTTTTTACATTTACAATACTAAAGAAGACATTGATATTCTGGTAAATTCATTAAAAATTGTGGCAAGGGTGTTTAAACTATGAGCGGGAATGCAGATATTTATCACGAAATGATTGTGGATTATTCCAGAAACCCAATTAATTATGGGGAGATTGAAAACCATGATGTCACTTTTCATGATTCAAATCCGTTATGCGGTGATAGCATAGACATTGATATGAAAATTGATGATAACAAAGTGACGGATATCAAATTTCATGGAAAAGGGTGTGCAATTTGTATGGCTTGCTCTTCTGTACTAACTGAAATTACAAAGGGTAAAACCCTTGATGAAGCAAGAGCCATAGAAAAAAATGACGTGTTAAGTGAATTGGGCCTAGAACATCTTCAGGCAGTCAGGATAAAATGTGCCTTGCTTTCTCTAAAAGTGCTAAAATCTGCACTTTATACCTATATTGGAAAGAATTTGGAAGATGCCTCTGATGTAGATAAACTAAAAGAAGAGGCAGCAAATCTGTACTAATATGAGTGACTTTATTCCCACAATACCCATTTCATTGCAAATACGAAAAATAATTTTTGAAAAATTCAATGATCCTGATGGTAAATTTACAAATGATGAAATTTTTGAAATTATAAAAAAAAATGGTGATCTTGATCCTTCTTGGATAATTGATGACACTGAATCCTTTTTTAACGAAATTTGTGATTCTGGTCTTGTAAGAAACATTGCCCAGAACTTTACTACGATATGGATGAAATTATTTGATCCAATTGAAAAATTGCATTGCAATTCTTGTAACAATGATATCTATCTTGGACCTTCTGAAGAAAGAATCTGTCCTAACTCTTCGTGTAAATCTTCTATTTAGATCTGTGTTTGGCAGCTGCTGCCTCTAGCGCCTTTATCATCGGAAGCTTGTCTCCAGTAAGATACAAGACAAGTGCACCACCTGCAGTGCTGATGTG
>Ga0224496_10000538_pt1 | contig 26221 bp, 29 predicted proteins | sample SF_Jul11_sed_USG_2_FD_168127 | JGI IMG/M metagenome (GOLD analysis project Ga0224496, IMG submission 168127) | Sediment microbial communities from San Francisco Bay, California, United States - SF_Jul11_sed_USGS_8_1 | ecosystem: Environmental > Aquatic > Marine > Sediment | place: USA...
AGGCTGAACATGCTACACCCGCAATACCTTCATTATTATCACATTCGGCTGCTGCTATTCCCGCCACATGAGTGCCATGCCCGGTGATATCTTCCAGGGTATTTTCGTATGAGTCAACGAAATTTCTTTCCTGGGTCGCCAGATACTTTTCGTCCAGATCCAAAGAGGTCTTATCAATACCGGAATCCATAATGGCGATCCTTATGTCGGCATGACTTCGTCCAATGTCCCAGGCCTCCGGCGCGTTAATATCAGCATTAGGTGTACCTATGATATACGGGAAGCATCCGAAAAACGGATCACAAAAGGTAATTGTCTGTCCCGTATTGTGTAAGGCCCATTGTTCATGAAACATGTTGGTTGAGAAGGGTTCTACCCCCTCCTGAGGGAACCAGAAGACTCTGTAGGAATCTGGTTCTGCGTAGCGCACATTCGGGTTTTTATCATACAACTTGATCTTCTCCAGCACCGTGCCTGCCGGAACCTTGACAATATCTACGCCGAGGGCAGGTATCCTGTGCAGTAGGGATGCACCTAGCTTGGCATGTAACGATTTTTTTTCGGCGTGTAGCGTTCCTTGCTCGAACGCGATTAGAACACGATCAGGAGCATAGGCCGTTGGTGTATTTTGTGCCTGTGCAGCTGTCACACTAAATAGGAAGAGCAATGCGCATCCATATAACCAAAGAGATAAATGTCGTGTGTGCATGAGTTTTCTCCAAATTGCGGTAATTGCCAGTATGCTTTCATCACTCTTCCCAGTTTTTGAATATCGGCATTTTGGTCTTTTCCTTGATTCACTTCTCCAGCGAGACAGTAGCGAGCATTTTCCAATTAGGGGTTAAATCTGTTGTTGCATGATTGAATGTGGAGGGGGACCATCTGAGACACATCATTCTAACCTACCTCAATGAGGCTCAATGCTTCATGAACCCTCCTTGTCCCCGAGATTAGAAAACCCATGTGGCAAGAGCCAGCCTCCTTTCAGGCCAAGCATTAGCCGGATTGACATCGTCCCACCTCTTCAGTACTTTTTGATGTGATTAACTCTAAGGCTGGAATTCCTTTCCCCTATTCCTTTTGTCTTTGAAGTGCATTCCGAGTCTTATGTGCCAAAAAATTTTTCAATCCAGTCCATTTTCTTGTGAACTAGTTTGCAAGTATTGGACGAAATCAATCTTTTTCTAAGTGAGTAAAACAATGGCGCGCGCGCTGGTTCTCACAGTTATCGGAAACGATCGGCCTGGATTAGTCGAGGCACTGGCCGATTTGATCGCCAATCATGAAGGTAACTGGGACGAAAGCCGTATGGCGCGCCTGGCCGGACATTTCGCGGGGGTGGTTCAAATTCACCTTCCGGAGCATCAGGCCGAAGCCTTCATGACCGCTCTTCCCACCCTTGCCGACCGTGGGCTTTCCGTGAGTGTCGTAAACAGTGACTGGACACTTGTGGACGTCGACCATCGTAACTCGTTGCAGTTGGAGCTGGTGGGGCAAGACCGTCCCGGGATCATGCGAGAGATTTCGAGGAAATTGGCGGCCCTTGGGGTCAGCATGCAAGACCTTCGAACTGTTGTCGAGAGTGCCCCCATGTCAGGAGAACGGATTTTTCGGGCCGAGGCCGAACTCGTCCCACCTGCCCAAACCAGTTTCGAACACATTCGAGCTGCTCTCGAGCCGCTCGCCGACGACATGATGATCGACATCACCGTGAAACCAGGCGAGTAGACTTTTGGAGTCAGAAGGGATTGGTAAAAGTGGAAGTCTCTAGTTGCATGATTAGTTGTTTCAATTGGTTCAAGTATAATCCTGAAGGCCTGCTCCCCAGCTTGCTTCTTCAGGAACTGCGCACAGCGCAATTTCACCTCTCCATGGCTAGTCACCCCAAAATAGGGATCGAATCTTTTGCAGCGAGTTCCGTCTGCACGTGGTAAGCGTCAGACAGAGTGTGACTTCTATCTAGCTTTTGGGCTCCAAGAACAATCCTTCATCTTTTTCAAGATGGGTCTATTGAAAAAAGCCGCCAGCGGCGTTCTCGTCATTTTTCCGTGCTCACGTATTGCCAGTACGCTCCACGCGCAAAAATGGCTGTGGCCTTGCTGGAGGAACTTTTTTGAACCCGACCCGAGGCCTCTGACATTCACGCTGTTCCTGGGCATTGTCATCTCCTCATATCCGCATTATTCAACACTCCCAATATTAATTCCCACTGGCCACCGCTCAAACAACAGGTCCCAGGGCAGGTTTCATGAAAATCGGAAAGAATAGCAACGGCCTGACCTTCAAGGACTTTTCTCCCACAGACCCACTGCCTGTTGATCCGCTGCTCTGACTGACCTCCCTCGTGAACGACCCTTGAATATTGACCTTCTATTAAGAAAATCCTCTAAATGGGTCTGGTGATAACGCGATGCCCGATTTAGACTGAATAAGACCATTTCTGAATAGGTGTTGTTGGATCATTCACATGCGCTTCACTCGAATTCTGTTCCCCATCGTTCCCACCCTTCTCCTTCTTATCGTGCCCATAACCGCCCATGCTGATTTTCAAGCTGGGGTGGTGGCTTATGATCAAGGCGACTATGCGACGGCCCTCAAAGAATTTCTTCCACTTGCCCAGCAGGGGGACATCAAGGCTCAGGTGAATATGGGAATTCTCTATGAGAAGGGCCAGGGGGTTCCGCAGGATTTTCAGGAAGCCTTTCGCTGGTATTACTTAGCCGCCGACCAGGGAGATGCTTCTACGCAAAACATTCTGGGGATGTTATATGAATACGGGCAGGGGGTTCCGCAGGATTATCCCCAATCCCTGTATTGGTATGGGCTCGCGGTGGAGCAAGGCTATGCGGCGGCGCAATTTAATTTAGGATTCCTGTACGCCACTGGTGTCGGTGTGCCACAGAATTATACCGAAGCCAGGCGTTGGTATTGGCTTGCCGCGCAGCAAGGGCATGCCGACGCCCAGCACAACCTGGGTTATCTATACCATATCGGGCAGGGTGGGCTTCCCCAGGATTTCGTCCAGGCTCATATGTGGTACAACTTAGCCGCAGCCCAAGGTGTGGACAATGCTCGAAATCTCAGAGATCATGTGTCGAGCCTGATGTCCCCTTCACAGGTGGCCACAGCCCAACAACTTGCTCGCGAATGGAGACCCACGCCTAACCCTTAAAGATAGGTTGCAAAGTAACGCAATCATTGACGCCTCCAGCCCGTGACCCACTGATTCCCTATCAGTAGCTCTGGCCAGGGTAAAACGGTTTCTGAAACGGGCTTTCTCAACTCCCACCCCCACAAACCCGAGAGATCTGTCTATCATTTGGGTCACGATGTCACTTTGTCAAAAATGGCCGCCTGCCACTCTGCTTGACCTTGCGTTACACCCTCTTTTAAGTTCCCCTGCCCTGCTACCGATAAAACCCATTAACATGGGTTGGTTCGCTACATAAAGAAATGGTCCGCCGCACCACTCTGACGCTCTCGGGACGCCTTGACATTCAGGCCCGCACACCATTTCAAAAGGCATTCAAACAGGCTCATGCCTCCAATCCCCATCATCTTATTTTTAATCTGGCTCAAGTCTCCTTTATCGATAGCTCATCAATTGGAGCCTTGATTCTCGCCCACCGCGCCTGCCTGTCCACAGGCACGAGACTTTCCCTCATCGTTCCCCCAGGCATCGTGTTGAACACGCTCCAGTTGATGAAGATTGGTGACATGATTCCCATCCACACCACAGAACACACCACCACGCCATCTCCCCCCAACCGATAAGGACGAAGGATGACCTCTCTTTCTATTGATTATGATAAATCGGTCGAAATATTTTTAATCGTGCTGACGGAGAAATTGGAAAAACAAGATTTCGAACTCCCAGCGCTCCCCCAAGTCGTCAGTCAAGTGCTTGCCCTCACCACTGATCCTCAAGCAGATGCCTCCAAACTCACCGCGATGATTGGACAGGACCCCATTCTGACCGCCAAACTCTTTCAAACGTCGAATTCGCTGGTGCAGGGTTCCACCCGTCAGATTGACTCATTACAGCAAGCCATTGCGTGGCTCGGAATCAATTCCGTGGCGGGCACCGCGTTTACCTTGTCAGTCCAGTCCGGGGTTTTCAGGGTGCAGGGCTACGAACGCGAAGTGAAAGCCTTATGGAGACACATGTTGACCACGGCATTTTATGCCAAATCCATTGCTGGATTGATTGGATGTAGTCCCGACACGGCTTTTCTCAGCGGTTTGCTCCATGCCATTGGTAAGCCCCTGGTTGTTCACATGGTCAATCAGTTTCAAAAAGATTCGACCCCTCCGCTCCCGTGGGCAGCCATCATGACACTCATGAAAGAATCGTACGTGGAGGTGGGAAGGCAGCTAGCGGACGCGTGGGGGTTCCCTGACTCCGTGAAAGAATCCATCAAGCTTCACCAAGATCACGCCTACCATTTGGCGACGTCTCCCACGAAGAGTGCCGCTATCACATGTTTGGCGAAACATTTCGCTTCACATTGTCTCGATCCGGAGACGCTATCTGAGGAAGCTCTTCGGGCGCTTCCGGTCGTCCGAGCACTCAACGTCCCTGACGATGTCATGGATGCGTTGCTGGAAATTCAGAAAGACATTCAGGCCCAAGTTGAAAGCATGCTCAACTGAGTGGGATCAACGCCACCACCCCCACCAAGTTCCAGAAAAGGGGACATGAATGGGCCAAATTCTGCTAATGGTTAGTGAATCTCCCCGCAATCCATCTTCTCTTCACCAATACCTGATATAGGGCTCCGCCCAAGATTTTCCTAATCCTTCTGATTTTTCCCATTCCTTCCATTCCTCGTTATGGCAGAACTTCCCTTACAAGACTAGAAACAAGTTTTTCTCTCTCGAGCCTCTTTGCAACGCTTTCACCAGAAAAAATGGTTTCCCCTGCAGACCCCTTGACTGTGGTTCAGGGGTCAACCCCAGCGCCATTAAAAAAATGGTCTGTGAAATCATCTCGCCGTGTAATTACCTTCAACTTTCAGTACACTCCTATCGAATTTTTATCTTCACACCAACGCGCCCTGCTCTGAACGGCTAGGAAGAATATGTTCATGATATTCACCTCCCTTCTTGAAGATCTTTGGCACCGTCTGAGCGAAATTCCACCCAGCGGATCATAGGGGGATACGTCGTATGGAGAAATTTGAACATTTCCTGAATGCAACCAGCGGGCTCATCTGGGGTCCCATGATGCTCACGTTATTAGTAAGGGTCGGAATCTATTTGACCGTGGGGTTGCAGGCGATCACCTGGCGAAGACTGCTTTTTAGTTTACGATTACTGTGGCACAGTCGCTCTTCCACTCTGGACGACAAGGGAGATATTACTCCATTTCAAGCCCTCATGACGGCCCTTTCCGCCACTGTGGGCAGTGGCAATATCGCCGGTGTGGCGACGGCGATTTATTTGGGTGGACCTGGGGCGGTGTTCTGGATGTGGGTCACGGCTTTATTCGGAATGGCCTCCAAGTATGGCGAGGCGGTCTTGGCGGTCCATTTCCGCGAGGTCGATAAGTTAGGCAATCACGTGGGAGGGCCCATGTATTATATTCAAAATGGCTTAGGGTCCCGTTGGCGTTGGCTCGCCATCTTGTTTAGCCTCTTTGGGGCCTTGTCTGCGTTTGGCATTGGCAATACTGTTCAGGCCAATACGGTTGCCACTGCGGTGGAAACCTCGTTGCATCTGCCCGTGTGGGCATCCGGCCTGGTGATGGCCGTTTTTACAGGCGCGGTTATCATTGGCGGCGTTCGTCGTCTAGGTGCGGTGGCGGCGACCTTGGTGCCTTTCATGGCCATTTTCTATATCGTCGGAGCGCTGATCATCATTCTGCTCAACGTGGAACAGGTTCCCACTGCGTTGATGACGATTATTCAGCATGCGTTCACCGGCACCGCCGCGGCTGGAGGCTTTGCCGGCGCCACGGTGCTGATGGCTATTCATTTTGGCGTGGCTCGTGGTCTTTTTTCCAACGAAGCCGGCATGGGTAGCGCGCCCATTGCTCATGCGGCCGCGAAAACCAAAGACCCCGTTCATCAAGGACTGATCGCGATGCTCGGGACGTTCATTGATACCATTGTCATATGCACGATGACCGCTCTGGTCATCATTCTGACTGGGTCGTGGACCAGCGGCCAAACCGGTGTGGCTCTCACCTCTGAGGCATTTAACACCGGACTAGCCCAAGGTGGTGGAGTGGTCGTCACCCTGGCTTTGATCTTGTTTGCCTTCACCACCCTCTTAGGCTGGAGTTATTATGGTGAACGGTGCGCGGAGTATTTGTTTGGCGTGGGCGCGATTTACCCGTTTAGAATATTATGGGTCATCGCGATTCCCATTGGAGCCATGGGCAATTTGGGAATGGTATGGACCACCGCTGATATCCTGAACGGCCTCATGGCAATTCCAAACCTCATTGCGCTCCTGACCTTGAGCCCGATAATTTTTCACCTGACTCGGCAGCACCCCATCATGAACCGGCCATCGCCATGACGCGCTTGCCATCCAATCGGTTGCAGCGTCCCAGATCAATGATTGAAGATTCCCAAAAGATAGGAGTAAGAGCCCTACTTCAGAGGCCTTGTCAGTACTGACTTCTCGTTCAGGGAGTGTGGTTCGCACTCTACAGTCCTGCAGGTCATGACTACACGTACTGAAGGTCAGAGACCTGACTTGTAGGATCCCTCCTACAGCGGACTCCGCGTGTTTTCACCGCTTTTGCAAGGTTCCCATCATCAACTTGGTTGATTTATTGAAAAAAAATTTGTTCCTTTGAATAGGTATTTTTATTGCTCTCTGTCTGCTTACGCGTATTGTTCCTTGAGAGCCCTGGGGCACTATTCAATTTTGTTCTCTCAACACTATGGAGGTTTGTTATGAAAAGACTCTTTACTGTGCTGGCGATATTGTGTGTATTTGGATTGACCACTGCCTCCTTCGTCCAAAGTGCGCCAACTCCCCCGGAAGGCGGTCCCGTTGTGCAAGGGACCTTAATGGAAATTGATGGCTCTTTTTTCGTCATCATGGATAGCTCCGGCAAAGAACAACGTGTTCATGTCGACAAAAGCACCATGATCATGGGAAACGTTCAACCTGGCGTCCAGGTGAAAGCTGACGTAAACAAAGATGGCCATGCCTTTGCTGTGGTCATTGTCGGCAGCTAAAAGAATTTTCAAGGAATATTTCTAGACAACGGCAAAACCTACAAGCCAGCCCTAACTGGGCTGGCTTATAGGTTCATGATTTCGTTGGTTTAACCATGAACGCACACTCCTAAACTTTATTTTGGTGAGAGTTTCCTTAAATAATCTGAGAATTTTATACATAGATTCCACTACTCCTATCGGTGAATTGTTCCCCACTGTGAAAAGGGATTCACTATGGAACATCACCCTTCCTTTCCACCCCCTTTCGTAACCCGGAGGTAGGCCCTATGCTTCAGGTTCGTGATCAACACCATCCTCAAACGAAAGTCATCGCCCTCGGCGGTCAGTTTAGTCGTCATACAACCGCGGGCATCCACGGGCGGATCTGGGCGGCCCATGAATCGGGCTATCATCACATCATTTTGGATTTCTCCGGCGTCACGGAGATTGACTCGACGGGCTTAGGAGAATTGTTTCTCTGGTACCACAAAATGAGACCTCATCGCGTTCAGATCAGCATTGTTAAACCACCGACCTATATTCGGAACCTTTTAGACTGGTCACGCCTTTCGGAGATTGTCCCGATCTATACCACTGAAGAGGAAGCCATGGGACATGCTTGAGCTCATTCGTAGGCGTGAGGGATTCCGCACAGACATCGCAACACCACGTGTTTCTTCAACCAATCATTTCATTGAGGATATTGAGGGTATTCTCCTCGACTTCATAATTTTTCAAACCTTGAGATAAGGAAACCGTCTCTGACTGACCATTTTGTACAGAAAATTCTAGGCGAGGTTCGTGTGGGAGGCGTCTTCCTTGACGCTCATTATAATTCATCCAACGTTGTTTTCCCTTGTTTTATCTGGCAAGAGCGAATGGATTGATTCCAGGACCTTTGTGGAGATGAGAACAATGCTTGAAGGTAGGATGTCGTTGTCATTCTCAAAATATGTCCAGGTGATCGGGAAGGAGCCGGTTCTCTAAACGATGCCGCTCACGAGAAGACTAATTGTTTCGACGCCTTTGCAACCGGTAACCTCAGGCGACTAAGAAGGCCACGATTACTAATGGCCACCAATTCGTGAAGCAGTTACTGCACTTAGACGAAGGGAGCGGCAGGTCAACTCCTCCTTCATCATACATAATCGTCAGGCCCACGCCACTTCCTTGAAGGAAGAGATTGTACTCTGAGAAACGACTTCCCTTCCCAATGGGAAATCAAACGTCCCATTGGCTGAAATCTGATCCCCTTCACTGTTCTCCGTGACGAATTGAAATGTACCTGTAATATTACTGATGCTTGGATAGGCCCGATCCGGAGAGAAATTATCCAAGATTATCGTTCCTTCCGTATTTATTTGGTATGCAATGAGTTTTCCTTCTTCTAACGTTTCTACCCGCACGTCAAAGTTTTCACCGACCTTCAGAGGATCGGGAGTCACAAGGTTATAGTTGCCAGGCTGTGCTGAATCAGGAATTCGGAAGAGAATGGTGAATCTTTTTTCTGTACTCCCATCTGGATTGATACTCGCGATTAAAAAGTACCCGGGACGATTCCCGGTTACGATATCTCCTTCCTTTGGGCCCAAATAGGTCACGATACCTGACCCTGATAAATCGGCATTTACCGCACCAGACACGCTCGCAGTGAATCCTGGTTGATCAACCTTCGGCTCTTCGATACCAGGGTCATTAGAAGAATCAGAACATCCACTGATGACAAGCAAAATTATTATCACGGCAAATCTTCCAATCGCCTGAAATAAGACTATCTGTTGTTTTTTATCTCCCATATGACTCTTCCCTTTCGAAACCTTTTGGGCATAAGAAACCGATTTTTTTCGGCTTGAATCCGATCCTTCTGCTCCAAAAAGGAATTAGTGCGCGGAGGCTTAACCTTTTGACGGTGTTCGATTCAAAACGGTCATAAATTGCTCCTTGAGGGCAGGGTCATTTTGTATGGTTTTGAATATCGTGTTGTAATCCTTAATAGTTAACCCATGATCCGCGACGGCCTGAGTCATCTTCTGATTAGCCTCCTGTTGCAGAGCATCAGCTTGAGCAGAGTCATTGGACTGGATGATACGCTGTTCGTATGTGGTGTGAATCTGGGAGACCTCTTTATAGGCTCCTGCAAAGGGTTCGAGGATATCCCCACTCAATTCCTCCTGGGGAGGTTGGGATTCACCAACTTGCGCATTTAGTGCAGCAAGAGGGACGAAGCCCATTACGCTGGTGATCAATACTAGTACCCTCAATGGCTTGAGACTCATTGGAATGGATTTCATACTATTTCTCCTTATGAATGTTTTGAATGAAAACATGATGACCACATGGACCTCCCCTATCTGCTGCAGTTGACCTGCAGAACGGGCACACTGTTCTTGGCTAACGTTGAACTTTTTCTCATGCTTGGTGTCTCCCACCCTTCTACGCAAAAGACGGGCCAAAATCGCTCCCACAGGTATGTGCACTCATCCTTGGACGGCGTAACTTGAGGCATAGGCAAGGAATCTAGGCCGAATGATCCCTCTATGGCGGTCCTGCTATTGGCACCATTGTCGTAGGGAAGACCCTTCGGATAATCATCAAGTCCCTACAGGTGGTCAATAACAGAACATGGACAACCATGCCTCTGCCGTCACAAATGCTGGAAGTTAAGAGCTAATTCCAGCATCATTCGTTCACACCTTTCACAACGGTGAGCCCGCCCTCTGTAGGGCGGGCTCGGCCTGTCATGCCACATATTTTCAACACGCTTATTTTCCTTCTAAGGCTCGCTTAACCTCAGATCCCCGTACAAGCTTACACCTAGGATTTCCAACTATTGGAGGCATACCGTAGGCTTTCCCTCGAAAGGGATTTTTATCGCCAACCGCCTGATCGAAGATCAATCGTTTTGCCCGAGAAAAAACACGTTCTTTATATGTCTGCCATACTGCACCAACCGATTGACGCAGTCGGAAAATACAAATGGGAGGAATTGAAAGTCAGGGAACATTAGTCGCTTCCTACCGTTATCATGTTCCCATCATAGACGGCGGAAAACGCGACCTAAGATGGACCTTTCGTTTGGTCAGTCTCATCTGCCTGACCTCCTTTGTGAAATAGTCGATCAATGATGTTAGGGACTTTCCCCCTAATTGACTGTGCATCTTTCTTTAGGACGGACAAGGATGAAATTTCTCCCTCCCACCGCATGAGAAACACGGAATAAATCCCGACCACCACTCCTAGAGAATGAAATGAAATCCCTCCGTTCCATCCCAATGTGCGAAATAGTTTACCGCGCAAAGCATATAGAATTAATATTTACTGATATTCCACTAATTCTTTCAGTGGGTTGTTCCCTTCATGGCAAAAGGATTCACTCTGAAAAAGCTCCATTTCTTTCCACTCATTTCATTATCCGGGGTAGGTTCTATGCGTCTGGGCCGTGACCAACACTATGCTCAAACGAAAGTTCTCCCCCCTCGCCAGTTAGTTTAGTCGTCATACGACAAGGAAAGCCCAAGCGCAGATGTTGGCTGTCCAAGAATTGGGTTGCCATCACATCATTGCAGATCTCTCCGGCGTCACGGAGATTGACTCGACGGGCCTCAAGGAGTTGTTTCTTTTGCACCATAATATGAGACACCATCATGTTCAGATCAATATAATGAAGCCACCGATCGCTATTCGGAATCATTGAGACTGGGACGTCTCTCCTAAATAGTCCTGATCTATGAAAGCCATGGGGCACGCTGAGGCCTATTCTCGGCATTACGCCCTATGCTGGGGAAATAGGCAGTCAAGTAAGCTAAAACGAGTGATGGAATTGCTATTTTAGAGACACAAGCCTTGCTTTAATTTCCAAACAACAATCCTGTTATGATTGAATCTGCACCACCGAAAAGACAATGTCCAACAGACAGTCAGCCTGTTGGGAGGGGTTCGTAGATTCTGGCCAGCCCCAGCGACTCTTTGTCATATCATTGCCACATTCGGCCAATACTGCTCTCTGACAGAGAGCGCAGGAAGAAAGAGGTCAGCCGGAGCATACTATTCGCTGAGCTTATCCAGGTGAATCTGGTTTTACGAAAGCCTATAATTTTGAGGGAGAATCCCTTTATGAATTCCTTGACGAATCGCGTACTGATTTTCTGTTTGTGGTGTCTTTTTGCAGGATGTGCAACCAATCCAATTGGTCAGGAAGGACTTTTAACGGTGGTCTACGGAAATCATTCAGTGGCGGTGGATCACACGATGCATTGGTTGAATGATCATAAGTTTCTGGTAGTAGATCGCTGGGTAGAAGAAGAGCTGGGTGCGCCGCACTCTACACCTGGAACTATGATAAAACGGAGAGCTCATATGCTATCGATTGCTCAAAAGGTTGGAGCTTCGCTAGTGGTCTTGGTGGAAGTTCATGAAAAGCCCTATGGGACGAAAATTCCCTCTTTGAATGTTGACGATAGCGCCTCAAAGAATATTGAAGTTGAAATTCAAGGAATGAATGCAGAAACCGGAACTATCGAATATGGAGCCCAAGCTAGGAATTCCCCCTCGCCTCCTGAATCTGATGAAATCATTGTCAATCTCACCACATTAGCACTCCAGAAGGCTTTTCAACATCCATCACACGCATTGCTGGTTCGAAAGAACGAACATCAAGGGGAGAAACCAGGAGAACAGGTCAAGGACTATTCGATTCAGGGAAACGAGAAGACCCTTGAATCATTTCCTGACTCTCAACCAATCGCATCCAGCCCCACCGCTCAACCTGAAATTTTTGATGGAATCGTTCAGTTTGAGGGTGAGAAAACAATAGGAGGAGATGTCTCGCCCCCAACAACCAATACAGAAAAAATCATTCTAGACTCAGAACGCCAGACTTCTGATTCACGCGGCCCCGAGAATGGAACTTCTTCAACTAATTCTATGGGTCTTCAAATCGCCAGCGGAGCGTTGTCGGTACTCTATACTCCTATTAAGCTGGCCTATGCCATGCTGGGTGGAATCTTTGGTAGCTTTGCTTATTTGGTGACCGCGGGGAATGAAGAGGTTGCCCAAACTATTTGGAGTTCCAGCCTAGGAGGAACGTATTGGCTTGCGCCAGAGCACCTGCGTGGAGATACGCCCATTCACTTTAGGGGACAATCAAAGAGTACGGAGGATCCCCTGTTAATTCCCTAAAAGATGTGGGACTCGGAAGCCCTTGTGAATTGCTCGGCCATAGGATTTTACAATAGAGCACCAAAGAGTTCCTTTCATTTCATGAGCCCATGGTTTTGTGCCATTTACATTTAATGATTCAGTGGCCATACCTCAGGTGCTAAATTTCTGAGCATGTGCTTTGCCATAGTAGGGTTACACCATTTTCTTCTTCTCTCTTTGATTATTCAAAAATTTTTTAATGAATCACTGCTACTGACAAACCGTTTAGGAACAGAAGATATACTTTTTACTTCCAACAACGCCTTCCAAGGGTGTATAATTTGGTTGTCAGGGTTTCAAGGGGAGGGTGGTCGACGGTTTATTCTAGACAACAATAGTAACAAGTAAATGTGATCAATACTGGTGCAGACCAAAAACAGAATTTACAACGTGAAAAAGATTTGAAAAGGAATTTTTTTGTCTATGACAGGGCAACGAGGAATTCTGGGGATCTTGTTGTGTGGCCTATTGGTGGTCGGTTCTTGGGCTGTAGCGGCTCCATCGACTCTGCGCATTACCATTGGCACGTTCGCCCCTTATTATTCCCCGACATTCGTTCACATTAATACGGGCACTTCCATTTCCTGGGATAATCCGACGGGCGCGCTTCATTCAATCACTCATGACGAATGTATGAATGGGGCACGATGCGCCTTCGATTCTGGTCCGCTTGGCCCCAACAGCACGTTTACCGTGCATCAACTCTCACCGGGCTTGTATCCCTACCATTGTTCGATTCATCCCATCATGCGCGGCGTCCTTGTCGTGCAAGAACCTGATAGCTCTAATGAAGCCTGAAGGTTTTTCAGCGTAACTAGCATTCCCACCCATCGCTTTCTTTCGTCTGAAAAATACCTGTGAATCCAGCCTAACCGTTCCCTTCGTTTATCCTTTTCGAAAAATTTTTCTTAGATATTGACTCCCTCGGAAATTATTGGTAATAAATATGATATTAATAATGATTTTCAAATTCAACAAAGCCAATAATCCATTTTCATTTTAAACGAAACCCTCAACTCTCATATGAAAAGTAATCTCGAAATTCTTCGCCTAACCAAAGGTCTCAGGCCCCACTATGAATGCGAAACATTATTCTTCCCGGACGAGGGTTCTCCTCGCCAGATGGAGTGGGGCACCTTTCTCTCCTGTCGGGTGCCCCTCTCCACTTTTTTCATTCACAGACATCATTTAAGGAGGTCTCACTCATGAGAATTGGTCATTCGACGATACCATGCATGCGCGTACCGGCCTTATTGAAAGGCCAGATGATCTTGTTCGACTTGGCTAGCCTACAAGGGCAATGGAGCATTATCTGTCGCTTGCCCCCGTTTGAGTTTGGGGAGGCGATTGTTCTGAATCAGTTCCAGCGGACAGTCCAGAAAGAGAGCGCCATGCTATTGGGTATGTTGCCTTTCGGATATCTCTTTCTCGACTCCCGCCTACCAAATGCTAAGATCCTGAGGATTCCCCTCTTGGCCGATCCATTACAACGATTACGTCGAATCTTCGGTTTGACCGGAGAACCCTTCACCAATCGCTGCCAGAGTTATGTTATCGATCCACAGGGAGTCATTCGGTATCACCTTGTCCATCAATTGAACTGGCGTGGCCTATCCTTCCTCATCGAAATCTTAAACTATTGCCAAGATCAGTATTCATCATCCCCCACGCCTTCACTTGGTCTTCGCCTGCAAGCGAACCTTCCTCATTATTTATCACAGCCTCAGCAGAAAAGAACGTGTATCACGCTTGCGAGAATATCGTTACTGGATCATAAAGGAGGATCATGCTATGCCACCGACCCAACCCCTTAAGCTACATATGTGCGAATGCGGCGATCTCCATCTGAGGTATCGCTCCGTTACCCTGCATTTTGGGAGGGCTGAATCTTGCACTTCTCTGTACAGGTGGGTCGTATGGCTACAGACGTTTCACGTTTGCCTCAGCTTCGACAAACGACGGCTTTCACAAACCCAAAAGGTCAGCTTTTTCATTGAAGTTCGAGACACCCCGTAGACGGCCAGTTTGGGAAACGTTACCATCTTTGAGTGACAGGAATGATGAGGGAAAATGCTCAGCTGATACCCGACAGACCCTGAAGCAGGCGAGAGTCAAGATCATTTTTACTTTTGATAAACATGGCTTGAAATTTCATAGAAAGTTTTGACGCAATGACACAAGCAGGTTCAAGAATCAATCCGTTCTCACTTTTGATGTTTTCACCCTTCTTCTTGACCTTAGTCTTTCTCGTATTCAACCAGTTCGCCATTGCCCAAACAGAGACGAGAGAAGAGCGCATCACCGTTGTCCTCAAAGACTTCGCTGTCCATCCCAACACCACCCGAGCCAAAACTGGGAGGCTCACGTTGGAAGCGATGAATGAGGGGATGAGTGTCCATGAACTGGTCATTCTTAAAACCGATCTGAATCCCACAACACTTCCACGAAAAGAAGCCAAGCCTCGTCAGGGGATTGTCACAGAGTATCTTGTGAATGAAGACGATGCGCGCATAAAAACGATTGATGAAATTGAGGAGTTCCCGGCCGGCACCAGCCAGAAGAAAACGGTCGTTTTGGATCCAGGGCACTATGTGCTGTTCTGTAACATCCCCGGGCATTATGACAAAGGGATGTATGCCTCATTACAGATCGTGCCGTAGTTCAATGGTCTTTCGTTCCCTCTATTTACCTATCCATGGAATTCAGGTATGAAGAACCATTATGGGTTTATCCATTGATCGCGACCTGTTTGAAGAAGAGGATTTTGCCCGCTTTGGGCAACGGTTGACCCACAGCTTGGCGGCTCTTGAGCATGTCATTGCGCAGCCGAATTTCGGCGAAGGCCCATGTTCTATTGGTGCGGAGCTCGAACTCTCCATTATTAATAAACAAGGGCAAGCCTATCCCATTAATCGCACGCTCCTCAATCGCTCCCATGATGATCATCTGCAACTCGAATTGGATCGATTTAATCTGGAATATAATTTATCCCCCGTTTCCTTGGCAGGCCGCCCCTTTTCCCATCTCCGCACACAATTATCGAACGCGATCCAATCATTAGCGCAATGTGCGGCCGGACTCGGCGGACGGATCGTTCCTATTGGCATCTTACCTACCCTTTGTGCCAAAGAACTCGATTCGCCGGTCATGTCGGACCTCCCACGCTATCGAGCCCTCTCGGCGGGACTTCGTCGATTGCGCGATGGCCCCTTTCGTATCCACATCAATGGCCCCGAGCCCTTAACCGTGACGTGTTCGGACGTCACATTGGAAGGGGCTACGACTTCTTTTCAGATTCATCTGCGGGTGAACCCACAGGATTTCGCCCATAGTTACAATGCTGCGCAACTGGTCACGCCCATCGCTTTGGCGCTGAGTGCCAATAGCCCCATTTTTTTACAGCATCAACTCTGGGAAGAAACACGCGTGGCCTTGTTTAAGCAAGCCATCGATAGTCGCAAGACGCAGGAGGGAGATTGGCAAGCCCCAGCCCGCGTATCTTTTGGGCATGGGTGGATTCGGCGAGGCGCCTATGAATTGTTTGCCGAAGCCGTGGGATTACATCCCCCCCTGTTACCGGTTCTCAGCCCTGAAGACCCCTTGGAATGCCTCCGGCAGGGACACTTACCCCAACTTGAGGAATTGCGTCTGCACCAAGGCACCGTGTGGCGATGGAATCGTGCTATTTATGATGCCAGTGCGGATGGGCATTTGCGCATAGAATTGCGAGCCTTGCCCTCCGGACCCACGCCCATCGATATGTCCGCGAATGCCGCGTTTCTGATTGGGCTGACTTTGGGAATAGGTGAGGGCATCGACAAAATTTTGCATCAATTCCCATTTGAATATGCGCATCGCAATTTCTATCGAGCGGCCGAATGTGGAATGGCCGCCATGTTCGTTTGGCCGAATAGGGCCTCACATGGACTACGGGAAATTTCGGCGTATGACTTGGCAAAAGAATTATTGCCGGTGGCCGAGCAAGGCTTGAGAAATTACGGAGTAGAGCCGGACGAAATTCAAACTATGCTGAATGTGATTCGGGATCGCTTGGAGGCACGCATGAATGGCGCACGTTGGCAAATTCAGCGCGTAGTCCGGTATGAGCAACAGGGCCACGATCGACCGACGGCTTTGACTCGCATGCTTGAAGATTATCTGCAACATTCCCAAACAGACACGCCGATTTCGCAATGGGGCCTGCATCCCGAATGAATCACACTGGCCCCATACCTCGATGGGAGGCTCCTACCCGACAAGACGTGGGACATACCGTGGAGGAATTTTTACGAATATTGGGTGGCCCTACCTTTCTCTGGCTCCCGGGTTTAGATTCCACCCGCACGCGAGCAGTAAGTACCTTATTGCACGGTAATGAATCCTCTGGAGTGCGGGCACTTCACCGTTGGATTCAAGAAGGTCATCAACCACAGGTTAATGTCCTGTGTTTTATTGGGTCCATCGGTGCAGCCTTGACCGAGCCTTTATTTTCACACCGATGCGCGCTAGATGGCAAAGATCTCAATCGGTGTTTTCGCGTTCCGTTTGAAGGGCCGGAAGGCGCCATCGCCCAAGCCATGCTTGAAGCATTACAGCACACGCAACCCGAAGCGTTGATTGATCTGCACAATACATCAGGCCACAGCCCGGCTTACGGCGTCACAACGAGGAATGGAGCCATACAGGAAACATTGACTGGAATCTTTTGTGACCACCTCATCGTTACTGATTTACGACTCGGCACATTGATGGAAGCCACCGAAACCTCTTGGCCGACCGTCACCATTGAAGCGGGCGGAGCACAGGACCCACAGGCCCATGAGCTGGCTTTTCGCGGACTCACCCAGTATGCCTTGGCCAAAAACTTCTCCGATCTGGCCTCACCGGTGACGGTGGCTCATCATCCTATTCGTGTGGAACTGCGAAAAGGCGCCTCCGTCGCCTATTCCTTTTCCCCGGTACCTGAGGTCGACCTCACCCTTCCACCAGATGTGGATCGATTCAATTTTGGAACGTTATCCACTCAAGAACGACTGGGATGGGTAGGAGCACAGGGCTTGAAAGTCCTATGGACGAGAGACGCCACTGGGCAAAACCTCACCTCTACGCTCTTCTCGGTGCACAACGGAGAACTTCGATTGACTCATCCCAGCCGACTCATGATGGCCACCACCAACTCAGACATCGCCAAAAGCGACTGTCTCTTTTACATCCTTCCCGATGCGTAGCCTCCCCTTTTTTTCATTAGGACCCAAGGCCATAATATTTACTAGCTTTATTCACATTTTCTTCTGAACAAACTTCGACAAATTGATTCACGTTATCCCCAAATGGTAAGAACTTCCTTTGTCTACGACGATATTTGACGCAATCTAATATTTCATATTCTCAGGTTTTAAGACTCAACATGCCTCGTATTCTTGAAATTGCGCAACTTGGTGCTCTGGTTATAAGGGAGCAGGCAGCCGAGGTCACGGACATTCATGATCTTCAACTTGAAGCTCTCATCGATGATCTCTTTGTCACGGTTGCTGATAAAAGCGGCATGGGCATCGCCGCACCACAAGTCTCGGTGTCCAAGCGTGTCATTATCCTTTCACCAAAGCCCAATGCCCGATATCCCTATGCGCAGACCATGGAACCCACGGCCATGATTAATCCTGAAATGACCTGGAGTTCGTTAGAAATGGACAAAGACTGGGAAGGTTGCCTCACGGTGCCCGGCCTTCGAGGGCTGGTGCCTCGACATCGAGCCATTCGGGTTCGGTATCTGACTCGGGAAGGCGTGCAAATGGAAACAGAATATAACGGGTTTCTGGCCCGCGTCTTTCAGCATGAAGTCGATCATTTAGACGGCCTAGTCTTTCTAGACCGAATGGAATCAACCAAAGACCTTGTCACCGAACACCAATGGCAGAAAATCATCGCTCAACGTTGCCAACTGTAAAAACGGAAAACCCATCAACCCACACGTGCTGCATTCACGCTTTTCACAGGAAAATCTCTTTTCCCTGTCTACATATTTTTCCGTTAACTTGCCCTCGGCTTTTCATATTCCTCTAGAGTTCTGGCAGGAAAACCAGTTTTCTTTATTGACATTTTAAATTGACATTTAGGTAAACTTAAAATTACCATCACTGTTTCGAAATATCGAGAAAGTCACCCTTGCCAGCGCGAAAGTAAATGAGAATTTGGCGATGCGTAAAAAAAAAGAAATCTTCCGCGCTCTTCTGGGAAACCTGCTCCTCTTCACATCTGGTCACATGGAATTCGCTCACAGTTCTACCGATATCGCCCATAACCCCCGCATTGCAGCAACAGGCAGCGCCACACTTATGGATGGAGTCCTTGAAAGGCTCGAGTCTGCATCAACTGCACCTCTGCCGGAACCTGCGGATGCCGTGCTTATTCGAATGAAGGAATGGCAATGGCATCGTTATCTGAAACATGCCTTAAATCTTCCAGATTGGATTGACCTGGGATTGGAACACCGGACCCGCTTTGAAGTTTATGATCATCCTTGGCGAACCAGCCAACCATCAGGGCGAACGGATCCTCAGATTCAACAACGGTCCCGTGTTCGGTTTGGCCTGAATGGGGGACCATTCAGATTCTTATTTGAAGGGCAGGATTCACGGGTTCATCTTAGTGATGTGAGTGACTTTAACGTTTTCAATACCAGCGTCAAGAATGAATATGACATCCTGCAAGTATTCATATCCGCAACAGCAAGGAATGTGTTCGGAACCGGCCTTCGAACCGACTTGCATTTTGGACGACTCACCCTGGACTTCGGCAGTCGCCGGTTGATTGCCCGGAACGATTTCCGTAATACCACGAACGCGTTCGATGGTGTGCATTGGCAATTGGCCCAAGACAAGGTCTGGCGTATACGCGCCTTTCTGGTGGAACCGGTCATACGAGACACCGTTCAGCTCGATGAACAATCAAAACAATTTGTTTTCTGGGGGACGTATCTCGAAACAAATTACATACCGTGGTTGAGGCTCAATGTGTATTATTTTGGATTGAATGACAAGCGATTTTCGACGTTGAATTTACAACAAAGATTCTCTACGTTTGGATTGCGTTTGTATAAAAATCCGGAAAAATCCGAGATTGACTATGAAATTGAGAGCGTTGGACAAACTGGAAGTCTGGGCAATACCGACCACTTCGCGCACTTCCAACATATCAATCTCGGCTATTCCTTTGATCTCCCATGGTCGCCAAGATTTCTGATTCACTACGACTATGCCAGTGGAGATCGCAATCCGAACGACAGCCAGTCCTCAGCCTTTAATCCACTCTTTGGCGCCCGGCGTTTTGAGTATACAGCCACTAGCAGTTTTGGGCCGTTCTTCCGTTCAAATATTAGTAGCCCAGGATGGCGAATAATCCTCGTCCCTTCCCAGGCCTGGAAATTCCAGGTCAAGGAACGATTCTGGTATCTCGCCACCTCGAGTGGCGCATTTGCCGGTAGCGGACTTCAGGATTCCACAGGCGGTTCTGGCAATTATCTTGGACATGATGTCGAAGTGCAGGTTCAATGGAAAGTGAATGAAAACATGGAATTTGATGCCGGGTATGATCACTGGTTCAAGGGTAACTATTTCGATCGGCTCCCTGCTAATGCGGGATTGTCACCTGGAGGCAACAAAGACACCGATTATTTCTATATTCTGACCGAATTCAAATTTTAGAAAAATTCGAACTGGAGAATATTCATGCTCATCAGAACATTTCCATTCGCCCTCCTTGTCTTTTTGTACATTTTTTTGACGACGGCGTCGGCCGGAGAAGTGCGGATCGCGGTGGCGGCTAATTTCACATCGACCCTCAATGAGATTTCTATTCAGTTTGAGCGAGAAAGCAGACATACCACTCTCATCAGTTACGGATCGAGTGGAAAGTTTTATGCCCAAATCAAACATGGAGCCCCATTCGATGTGTTCTTGTCTGCCGATGCGACACGGCCACAATTGCTTGAAAAAGAAGGACTCGCGGTGCCGGGCAGTCGATTTACCTATGCCGTGGGACGTCTGACCTTGTGGAGTCCGGATCCCCACATGCTCAAAGATGATGGGCCCACGGTGTTGGCGAATGGCCGCTTTGAACATCTGGCGATTGCCAATCCCAAGACGGCCCCATATGGCACAGCCGCCAAACATGTTCTCGAACAGTTAGGGTTGTGGAATCATCTTAAGGATCGAATTGTGCAAGGCGAAAATATTGGACAAACCTTCCAATTTGTGTTTTCCCACAATGCCCAACTCGGCTTTGTCGCACTCGCACAGGTTCTGGACCCAAAGATTAACGGAGCCGGCAGTCGATGGAATGTTCCAGAGCATTTGCATGAGCCATTGGTCCAGCACGCGATACTGTTGACCAATGGTCAACACAATGCTGCGGCCATGGCCTTTCTCGATTTTGTCAAAGGCCCAACAGGGCGAGCCATCATCGAACGATTTGGTTATGGACTGGAATAAGAAAGGGCAGAGACGGCGTCTCATTTGAATAGGCGCCAAGCCCCAACAAATATTTACTTGCCCGTCCTTTCATTCGACTTGACGCAATGCTTCATAACGTCGGCTATCTTCTTCGTATTGAGGTAATCGATAGGTCTTGTCGATCTGCACGACACGTTCGAGGCAACGCAGTGCAGAAATGTGATCGCCTCGCTCTCTATACAGGTCGGCCAGCAGACGAAGGGCTCCAGCTTCTCCCGGACCATTGCCTAACTTGATGAAATGTTCGGTCGCGTTATTGAGACAGGCCTCAGCCTTCCGAGAATTTCCGGTAAGAAAATACGTTTTCCCCAGTTGGCCATACGTCGCTGCCAACCCATCCTCGTTCCCCACTTTGCGATGAAATTCCAGAGCCGCCTGAAACGCCGCGATGGCTGCCTCAGTGTTATGTAATTGAAATTCTTGAAGTGCAAGATTGCTATAGAGAATGCCGAGGGCGCGATCATTTTCGAGAGGGGTTAAGATATCCACCGCTTCAAGATAAAAGGCCCGCGCCAGCTCTGGTTGCCCCGTGTCGGTTTTCAGATTTCCCAGATTGACCAGCGTTTCACCAATCGCATTGCCCTCCTGAAGGGTACGCTGAATATCTAAGACCTCTCGATAACAGACCTCTGCTTGCGTATGGGCTGCAAGCAGGGCACACACATTCCCCAAATTTCCTAACGCATCAGACAAGGCCTGGAGTGATTCGAGGTCTCTGGCTTCCGTGACGGCCTGTTCATACCAGAGGCGAGCTTGAGTCAAATCTCCACGATGCAGAAAAATTTCGCCGCGGCGAGAAGCTGAGCTGGGCATAGGATCCGAGAGAACGTGGAAGAGGTTAATCCCTGAGTGGGATCATGGAGGAAATTCTAGAAGCATCGCGCGTATTGCGCAAGAACCAGTTCATGATATCAAGGAGTCTCATGCCCCTTTGGATAAGTTCCCAAATTGAAGGGGACTTCAGGGCCATACCTTTTTGGAGTGATCGGTATTCTTTCTTGCAGCAGATCTTCAGGCTGATCGATCGAAGGGTAGGGCTTGCCAATCATATCAGAGTCAAGCCCAGCCTCCTCTAACTGGCTTTCATCGACAAATCGAGTACGAAAAACATTCGGCACATGATGCGTATTGTATGTTTGACCCGTATCCTCTTTTTCGTATTCCCTGATGATCGCTCGCCCTCGTGAGGTGAGTTTCCATTTCTCAAAATCTTTCCGGCATTGCTCCAGATCTAATTCACACCAGACGAAATGTTTGTCATCTAACGTGCTGAGATAGAGGTCGACCTGCTCATCATTCTGATCTGCCTTGTTCGCCGAATACGATGCGCATCCATTGAGGATGAACAAGACAGTTACCAGCCCAAGCGTTCCGATCTTTCGCATTTCCACCTCCGACTTTTCCTCCTATCGGCCAAATCCAAAATTCCTGTACGTCGGGAGGACACGTGGAGCCAGTAGTGCGAAAATCTCTTATTTCAATCATGTTGATGAGACTTCCCCCGGGAAGTTCTGGTCCTTCGCCCTCAGGGGCATCCCGCGAATTTGATATGGTATACTCAGGCAGGTAAAAACGGGGCAGGATTCCGTCGGTTGTCATCGCTTCTTCTACGTTAAATTTTCGAGAATCACCTCAGAGATTGATTCATGAACACTTTTCTCAGGTACCGAACATAATGTTGATGTCTCAGCCTGGAACACCACGGTTTGGGTTCCGCTTTTTCAGGAACGTGGCACCCATGATTGGCGCTGTGGCGCTTCTGTTCTTCGCGTATCCGTCCTTTGTCTGCGCACAAGGTCATGCCATTGATTCAGAGGAGACGGTGGTGACTCATGCCACAGAAGCTTGGATTGATGGCTCCCCTCTCGAAGCCTTGGATATTGTGGAAGAGGGGCTTCGTCCCTATTCCCATTCTCTTCCTCTCAGAAAATTACGTGCGGATATCCGGACCACCATCCGTCAGAATCAAGAAGCGTTAGAGGACTATGAGGCCATCCTTCAAGAAACCCCAGGAGCCTTAGCTGTTCGGTGGGCCAAATGGAGTGTCCTCACCCGCATGGGACAGGCAGATCTTGCCATTACTGAATTACAGCGCATCGCCCAAGGAGCAGCGACCAACCCCTTGGGCCATCTGCGGTTAGCCCAAGAACTTCGCAAGCTTGATCGATTAGAAGAATCCGTCCAGTGGCATCAGAAGGCCGTTGAATTGGTTCCCGAAATGTCGGGTTGGCGTTTGAATATGGCTCGTGCCTTGTTTGATGTCTTGCAATACGACGAGGCTCGAAAAGCGGTGCAACAGGTCTTGCAAACGGTGCCACGTGACTCACCGGTAGAAATGGCAGCCAGAAACCTCTTGATGATCACATATGGGGCGACCAAAGAGCGTGGGCGGCGGTATCAACCGATTTTTAGCCCGGAGGGATCTGCAGAAGATCGAAAGCGGTGGGGGTTGATTCGTCATCAAGGCTGGGAGCACTTTGCCAAGGGACGCTATCGGGAAGCCGAACCGATCCTTCGTGAACTTCTTGCCTTAAAGCCCACCGATCATCGCGTCACGTATGAATTAGGATGTACGTTGATGGAGCTGGGACAGCAGGAAGAAGCCGTCACCCTTCTGCAAAAAAGCATTGAACTTGGTCCAACGAGTGGAAGTTACAGTGAGATTTTTTTGGATTCCGTCTTTCGCATCGGCCAAAGCCTCGTGGCATTAGAGCGGTGGGAGGAAGCCTTACTCCATTTTGAAATCTTGGAAGAGATTGCGACGGTTCCTCCGGAAATCGCCAAGGCTCCACCATCGAACAGTAAGGAACCTGCCTCAAATGATTCAGAGCCTGGAGAAGACATTGATGCCTCTTCAATGACTGTCAGCGGAAAAGTTATTGATCAAGAGAAGCTCGCCTTTTGGTTGGACAAGATATGGCAACATATCCCCAAGCCAGAAAAACCCACCAAAGATGCGAATGAAACCTTACCAGCCGCTGATTCCAGTGGGGTACCACCCGATTACTATACGAATCTTGCCGCCAAGAAATTTAAGCCCGATGAACTGTTTCACACACGGGCCTCGCTCATGGGACGAGATGCGGATTTTAGCTGGTTTCGATTTGTGATACCGGCAGGTCGAGCCATGCGGGATAATCTACAAGCCGGCAACCATGAATTTATCCCCATTGACCCAAATGATACATTTCCCCCCACACAGCAAGAGATTTACTTGGTCTTTGCTCTCGTCACGGCCTCGTACGATGCCATTCCGCTCACCGCAGAATGTTATCGTGAAGCCTCCCCAATTACTTGGGGCGAAGCCCCATTGGTCAAAGATCAGGTGGTCATGTCCACCAACGAACAATCGGGATATTTTGTTCTGCCGTCGCCGGAATCTGGATGGACTCCAGGACTCTATCGGTGTGGGTTGTTTGTGGGTGACACGGTATCCGCCTATACGCAATCAGACGAAGTCCGATTCCGTATCATGAAACCTAATCAACCCTCTTAAAAGCTTAACGTCAGCTGCAGGACGGTAAAGTGATGAGAAAGTTGCCGGTTTTCAAAGTCATCAAAGACAAACCCTTTTTTATATCGGCCGTATAAGTAATCGGCTGACACCGTCAGATTTGGCCAAGGCGCCCATGTGCCTGACACGCCATATTGCCACTCCGGCTCATCCATAAGTTCTTCGCTATGTTCTAATCGAGCAGCAATCTGAATCCATGGGATTGGGAAGTACGCCAACTCCAGGTTATAAGCAAATGGTTGGTCAGCGTTTTGAGGGAATTCCTGAAACGCATGCGTAGCTCTGAGAATTTCTGCCGTGAACTCGAACGAAGGCATGCCAATAAGTGCATACGCATTCCATGCTGGGACGCGACGAAGAAAGATATTCTTGAAATCGAGAAGTAATTCATCTTGGCTTTCTGACAGATCAGAAATATACCCCGCGCCCACTCGAATCGATTCATCTTCTGTGGCATATTCAACGTTGACTCCCCAATCAACCTCATTATGATTCTCGCGTCTATCCACTTTGCTATCTAAGACATAAGCGGCAAGTTCGACCGAATCAAAAAATGTATAATCCATGAGAACTGCATCACCCCGCGTCTGACCAAATTCCAGCAAGGGGCCGGATACAAAATGACTATAGAACCCTCTGCAAAAGTAATAGGATCCTGTAGAATAGCCCTCATGCAAACCACTATGAGGTACAAGATGAAAACGAAGCCCTTGCGGATTGAGCGATTTCTCAACGAGATGAATCAGGTGGTGCCGTGGAAGCAATTGGAGAAAGTGATTCATCCACATTATCACAGCCATGGCGGGCGTCCGCCCCATGAGCTGCGAGTCATGCTGCGTATTCATTTCCTCCAACTGTGGCACAATTTGAGTGATCCTCTGATGGAAGAAGCCCTCTATGACCGCCTGAGTTTCCAGACCTTTCTGGGATTTGACTGTTTCGGCGGGGTGATTCCAGATGAGAGCAGCATCTGCCGGTTTCGGCATCTCTTGGAAGAACACGGGCTGTCGCAACAGATCCTGGCCGCCGTCAATGCCCACTTAGACTCGCATGGGCTGGTGCTCAAAGCGGGGACAATTGTGGACGCCACCTTGTTGGCTGCACCAGTGAGCAAGAAAAACAGCTGCAAGGAACGGGATCCGGAGATGAGTTCGACTCGCAAGACCAACAAGTGGCACTTCGGGGCCAAAGGCCATATCGGCGTGCAAGCGCAAGGGCAGCCCATTATTCATTCGACTGAATTTACCCCGGCCAAAGTGCATGACAGCCAGCTGTTGGAGGAATTGCAACACGGGGCCGAACAGGCGCTGTTTGGCGACAGCGCCTATACCAAGCAAACGGACAAACGCCAAGCTCGCCAGGCCGGCTTCTATTACGGACTCTCGGACCGCGGGTACCGCAAGCATCCTTTGTCCTCGTCCCAAAAGAAACGCAATCGCCGACATTCGGGCATCCGGGCCAAGGTGGAACATCCCTTCCGGGTGATCAAGCACCTATGGGGACACCGGAAGCTTCGTTATAAAGGGCTCGCCAAAAACGCGGCGCATTTCACCAGGCTGTGTGCTCTGTCAAACCTGTTCTTCTGCCGGCGAGAGCTCCTCTTGGCAGCATGACTCAGGTGAGTCATTGAGGAGCCAGTACGGGCAAGCCGCGAAAAGGGAAGCCAGGAGGAAGGAGACAAGAGATCTAGACAAGCAGAACTCCTCAAAAAACGATCCGAGAGACCAAGAGCCTCCACTCAACAGACTTTTGCAGAGGGTTCTATAGATCGAAAACTCTGATGAGATGTAGGTTGTCGATGAAATCATTCGTTAAAAACC
>Ga0224496_10000540_pt1 | contig 26201 bp, 18 predicted proteins | sample SF_Jul11_sed_USG_2_FD_168127 | JGI IMG/M metagenome (GOLD analysis project Ga0224496, IMG submission 168127) | Sediment microbial communities from San Francisco Bay, California, United States - SF_Jul11_sed_USGS_8_1 | ecosystem: Environmental > Aquatic > Marine > Sediment | place: USA...
GCGTCAGGCCACCAAGGACGCAGGCCAGATAGCCGGTCTGGAGGTGAAAAGGATAATCAACGAACCCACAGCCGCCGCACTTGCCTATGGCATGGATAAAAAAGCGGATGAGACGGTGGCGGTGTATGACCTGGGCGGTGGCACCTTCGATATCTCCATCCTGGAGGTGGGCGACAACGTAGTGGAAGTCAAAAGCACCAACGGCGACACGCATCTGGGTGGGGATAACTTCGACCACCTGATCATAGACTGGCTTATAACTGAATTCAAGAAGCAGGAAGGGATCGATCTGGCCAAGGATGTGATGGCGCTTCAAAGGCTGAAGGACGAGGCGGAGAAAGCAAAGAAGGAGCTGAGCCTGCAGCCGGAGGTTGAGATAAACATCCCATTTCTGACTGCGGACGCTTCCGGGCCGAAGCATATGCTGGTCAAGCTGAGCCGGTCCAAATTCGAGTCTATGATAGATGACTTGGTGCAAAAATCCCTGGGACCCGTGAAGAGCGCCATGGCCGACGCCGGGCTGACCCAGGCCCAGGTGGACGAGGCGATAATGGTTGGCGGTTCCACCCGCATCCCACTGGTGGAGAAGGCGGTTCGCGAATACTTCGGCAAGGAGCCGCACAAAGGTGTCAACCCGGACGAGGTGGTGGCCGCTGGGGCGGCGATCCAGGCGGGTGTGCTGGGCGGCGAGGTGAAGGACATATTGCTGTTGGATGTCACTCCTTTGAGCCTGGGGATTGAGACCCTGGGTGGAGTAATGACCCGGCTTATTGAAAGGAACACCACCATCCCCACCAAGAAAAGCGAGGTATTCTCCACCGCGGCGGATAACCAGACCTCCGTGGAGATTCACGTTATGCAAGGGGAGAGGCAGATGGCTGCCGACAACAGGACACTGGGCAAGTTCCACCTGGAAGGGATTCCGACGGCTCCCAGGGGGATGCCGCAGATTGAGGTCACGTTTGATATCGACGCCAACGGCATAGTCCATGTATCAGCCAAGGACAGGGGGACCGGCAAGGAACAGAAAATAACCATCTCCGGGTCTTCCGGTTTGTCACAGGAGGATATCGAGAAGATGGTGAAGGAAGCCGGAGAGCACGAAAAAGATGACAAGCGCGCCAAAGAGCATGCCGAGGCGCGTAACCAGGCGGATGCCATGGTCTACCAAGCGGAAAAGAACCTGAAGGAGCATGGCGCCAAGCTGGCCGATGCTGACAAGGAAGCAATCCAGGCCGCCATTGACGAAACCAAAAATTCGTTGGAAAGCAAAGACGCCGACAAAATCAGGGAATCGATGGAAAAGCTCCAGACGGCGAGCCACAAACTGGCCGAGGAGATTTACAAACAGACGGCCCAGTCCGCGCCCCAGGATGGACCAGGCGGCGCGCATCATGGTGACGCTTCTGGCGGAAAGCCGGATCAGCAACCCCCGGCCGACGATGTGGTGGATGCGGAATTCGTGGACGTGGATAAGAATAAGGATAAGTGATCAGTTGTAAAGAGCGATATTGAGACACCCAGGGAACCGCTGATTGTACTTGCGGCAATCCCTGGGCTGTTTTAAAATGATTCTTATTCGTTTCCTGTTTTTTTTTGAGGTTTGCATGTCGATATTACGTTGGGGCTCTTCCAGCAAGATGTTCTTCATCAGCGAGGGGATGGGCAAGCTTTTCGACGATGCTCTCGAAGCGCTGAGTATGGAAGCGAACATGCCATCCATGTGGACACCCCCTTGCGACCTTTTCGAAACTTCCTCAGGCTTTACATTGAAGGCCGAGGTTCCTGGCATTCTGCTCGACGATATCGTGTTGGAGGTGTCTGGAGATCTGATAACCTTGGCAGGTGAGCGGCGAAAATCGGAAGAAACGCAATCCATCTCATACCACAGGATGGAACGGGCCGGCGGTAGATTCGTTCGGGTCTTTCGTCTCAACCGGAGGGTGAACGAGGAAAAGGTTCACGCCAGTCTCCAGGATGGCTTGCTGACAGTGAACTTGCCCAAGAAGGATTATTCCAATCCCGTGAAAGTGGAAGTCACGGACTGATTCGTCGAAAGCCCGACTGCGGATTTATGACTTTTTAGCCGCGAATCGTCCAAATAGCAACTCCACCTTGATCGAAATCCCAGGCACAATGGTGTACCTTCTTTCCTCCGGCCAGGAGGCGAACAAGGCCCCCTCCAGGAAAAACCAACTTCTCCAGATGTTGCGCCGGTGCAGGGCTTTTACCTCCGGCTTTGTCAGCCTGTTTTCCGGCATGGTTTCAAAGTTGAAAGTGGTATTGAAATAAAACACGCTGTTTTGGCGCAAAGTGTAGTACAGCTCCATCCGTCCCAGATAAAAATAGCCTTCCCTTTGCTCATACCATTTCCCTTCGGTCCCGGCGCGTATGAGCCAGCTTTCACTGAGCAAATGGTCCCACTCGAATCGGGTGATAAGCTGTGAGCCGGTGTCGGTGTACCATTTGGCGTACTGGGTGAAGCGAAGCCTGTTGGGATGCAGGTCTATATCCATCCTGTAGCGCGATGAGAAGAAAACAATCGGTTCTAAATCCTTGATATCCACGCCGCCGTCCACACTCAGGCTCATCCTGTCCACGGCGATCAGGAAGTATCGGATGGCGGCGCTTTTGGGGACATCTTCCGCCTTGGGTAGAATGGAAGCGGGATTTTTAAAGCTTCCTCCCGCATCGGTGGTAAGCTCCTCCGGGTCGCCGCTTATAAGCAAATGCACGCGGCGTTCGAAACTGGGCAAAACCAGCTTTATGTCCAGGCCGGTCCCCGGTTTGGGTTTGCTATATTTCTCATAAGACACGGAGAGACCGACCTTGACCTGGCTCTGATTAGACTCAATGTTGGTATTTTCGTTGTCGAAATAGCTGTCCACCAGAATCGCCGTCGACTCCAGTTCACCGGAAAACCAGGAGTGCTGGTCGTCGATCAGCTTTTCAGCTTTCTTTATGATCTTGATCCCTTTTTCACTCACCGCGCCAGCCAGGCCCATCCCTGTTTCTCCGATCCGCCCCAAAATGTTATTTTCCTCTGCGATGGAGACATCGATATCCACCAGGTCCGGTGCGGGGCTGAGGATTTCCTCCAGCCAGGGTTCGGTGAAGGACTGATCCTGACTCTTTTGCGTTGCCTGCCTCCCGCCTTCTTCGGAGGAGGCGCCCACACCCGGAGCGGTATTTACCTGGCTGGAGTCAGGCTCGGTGGTGGTGGCCTGCTCCGCCGACGGGGATCTTTGGCTGGTGGAGGCCGATTCCTCCCCCTGCCCGCTGGCCGAGTCCTGGCAAAAGGCGGGGCCAGGATAAGCCAAGGACACAAAGGCGCAGAAAAAACCCGCCAATAAGCCGGGGCTAATATCGATAATTCGTCTCATATGAATCGCGCTATAGTTTCCATATGAATGATATATGAACGGAAGCAAATATGCTCGTTAGGATTAAACTCCCAGGCAGGCTGGTCGGCCCGGCCTCGACTCTACGCCGAAAGCCGGGCGATATCGTTTGCGGTGGCGTAAAGCATAAACCCGATCAGTGCTGTCCAGCCCATCACGTATGCGGGCAGATAAACCTTGCCCAACCTGGGATCCAGATATTCCAGCGTATCCAGCATTATCTTCCCACCATCCAGCGGCGGGAGCGGCAGCATGTTGAATATGGCCAGGTTAAGCGAGATGACCACGGAGAACTTCAATGCGGCCACCAATCCTGCGTCCATAAACTGGCCACCGAGGGAGACCATTCCCACCACCGAGGAAACCTCCTGCGGATGCGCGAACGCCATGGGTATGGATATTACGAATAACAGGAGCATTTCCGCCGCCTGGATCACCGGGGCCAGCAACAGATGGTAAGCTGAAATATTGCCGGAGAGCGTATTGATCAGGGCCATGAGTGGAATCGCCACCAGGAAATTGGCCGCAGGGCCACCAATAGAAAACACCATACGCGCCTTCGCTCCAAGGCTGAGATATTCCTCTTCATCCTCGATGGCAGGGAGCACGTAACCCCCCAGAGGGATCAGCGATAACCGTACTTCTGTCTCGCCCCACATAAAGCCCGCCACCTTGGGCCCGAAGCCCAGGGAAAAAACAGCGATGGGAATGCCCATCATCCTTCCCGCCACGAAATGACCGAACTCGTGAATAGCCACCAGTGAGCCCACCAGCAATATAGCTCCAATGTAAATCATCATTTACTCCTTCTTCCATCCCGCGATAATTACCATTTTAAAAAGGGTATATTGATTCTTGTGGTCATTGCAAGAGAGAACGCGGGCCGCTCGTAATATATCATCCTTCCCTGGTATGGAGATGACCCTGTAAAGATAAAGCGCCCTGGAGCACAACGAAGACTTTTGCCAAGTGCGTCTGATAAGGACATTGTCCAGGAGTGAATTTTATGTGGAGATACTCGATCAAGGAGGCTAAACTTCAGCATATGAACAATCATGCCCGGTCATTGGCGCCTTGAAACAGGGACATTCTGTTAACAACCTGTCGGGAAAATGAAATACATCAAGAATGGAAAGCGAATCCCCAAAGCCCTGCTTGTTGCGGCCATGGCAATGGGCGCCCTTTTACTTTGGAGTGAACAGAAACCGACAGAGCCCAAAATCCTTCATACAAATCCAACGATGGCCCCGGTGATCCCCGATCTGGATAACGATATGATAAAATCGGCGGCCGAAATATATCGCAGGGGAGCGTCCAGGGGCATGCGCCCAGACGTGTTCGCCAAAATGGGTGATTCCATCACGGCGTATCCTCCTTTCCTTTTTCCCATCGGAGACGGCAAATACGATGTGGACCGCCATTGGAGGCTTCTGCCGGTGATAGACAAATTCAGCATGCGAAAGCTGGAAGGTGGGAAGAACTCGTTCAACCGGGATTCATACGCCGGAGTGCGGGCATGGGGCGCAGAGCATGCGCTCGATGTGAGCCTTAGCCCCTGTCCTGGTATAACTCCTGTGGAGTGCGAAATCAAGACGATCAAGCCGGCATTTGCAATTGTCATGTTCGGGACGAACAATGTGGATCGCAATTATGACGAGTTCGTGGTGGATATTGAAAAGATAATTGTGATCCTGATCAGGGAAGGGGTGGTCCCCATACTCTCCACCATACCGGATGCTCCCTGGACAAAGAAAGCGGCCGCCGAGGCGCACATGGCAAACCGGGTGATCCTGGAAATCGCCATACGCCACAAGATCCCCGCCTTGAACTACTGGAGGGCTCTGCAGGATCTGCCCAACAAGGGAATAAGCTATGATGGTGTCCATCCCTCCGTGGCCCCGGAGGGGAGTGGAGTGTTCACCGAAAAGGCCCTGCGTTACGGCCACAATGTCCGCAGCTTCACATTCCTGCAGACGCTTGGAAAACTGTCCGGCTCCCTGGACTGACACCGGGCCTGGCCATGCTATCTCAGGTCGGGGGAAGCCCTGTGCGTGGCGCCGGATCTGCCCAGGATCTCCCTTTCCGCCGCCGCTGCTCTTTCGTTGTCCACCACGATGGACACTCCCCGCTCCAGCTCTATCAGGGTATATTTTCCTTGGGCATTGTCCAGTAGGCGGGCCAGGGTTTTCATGTCCCCCACCGGTGATCCGTTCACTTTCGCCACTTCGCTGTAAAAAAGATCCTGGTATCCGGCGTTCATGGGATGGGCCAGGGTGTTGCTCAGCATCACTATTTCGTGGCGATCCTCCGTGACCAGGGCACTCTGCGAATCGGCCACGAGTTTTGGAGGCGCATTGCGGTTCCAGGATGGGCCCCATTCCATCAAGTAGTTTTTCGTCAAGGGAGTGAACACCATACCTCCGAATATGTAATAGGTGGGTACCCTGTCATACACCAGCGGGATCAGCGGCTTTTCACCGGCCAAGGGGAACCGAAGCTTCATGCGGGCCTTGTTCCTTATTATTCCAAGTTCGATCTCATCGCCTAAATATCGCTTACGCACCAAATAGTCCGCAGACACTCGCAGATCCTCCTTGAGCCTGATGCTGCCATCGTTGGCCACCGCCACGCCGTCTATTGTGGTCACAACATCCCCCGGCTGGATGTGGCCTTGGGCCGATCCACCAAAGGCCACCTGGGCCACCAGCACGCCGGTTTCTTCCTGCCTCATCCCATGGTAATCCCGCAAGGCTTCGTTCTCCATCGGTTGGGCCATGATGCCGTCGTCGGGGAACCCATCATACTTGCCATCCTCCACGTCATGTAAAAAGTGGTTTATCACAGGGGTGGGGATTATGTAGCCGATGTTTTCCCCCTGGCGAAGCGACTGCATGGCGATACCCGCCACCTGCCCGTCCATCAGCACAGGGCCTCCGCTGTTGCCAGGATTGATAGCCGCGTCGATCTGCACACCCAAAAGCTGGAAGGAGCCGTGAGCGTAAACCATCATCTCTATCCTGCTCACGATCCCTTTGGTGATCGATATCTCGTTGCCCCCTTGCGGAAATCCGAACACAGACACCTCGTCCTGCGGGTTTGGAAGGCCGCCCAGTTCCAGGCTCTCCGTCCCCTTGAAGAAAGACTCGTCATCCACCTCCAAAATAGCCAGGTCGCACTGATGCCCCACGCTTTTTACCCTTGCCTGATACTTTGTTGGATCCCCCGACTTTTTCACCTGGATAAAGATGGTGTTGGCCACCAGGTGGGCGTTGGTCAATATTCGGTTTCCGTCCAGGATCACGCCGGAGCCGATTCCTTTTTGCTGTGTCTTGCTCTGCCACGGCATGTAAAAATGCGGCGCGTGAGTTATAGAGAATATTTTCACCACCGCCTTGTTTATCTTTTTAGGCTGGATGCCGGCATCTGAATAACTTGTCATAAAAATGGAAACCAGTGTCGCCACCATGGCGATCCGCGGAAGAAACATCCCTCTCATATCACACTCACCTTGAAGCATGGTTTACGGCAAAGCTTCACTATATATGTAGATGTGAAGAATTTACAACTTTGTTTGCCCGTTCGGCTCCAGGTGTACATTGTCGGGCATCCGGCCCACCACCGCCGCCATCACCACATATCGCATCGGTCCCCCGGGGATTACCGCGTCGAATGGCCAGCAGGTGACCAGCGCCAGCATGGCTTCGTCCCCTTCATCGACTATGCTGGCGGTCTGTGAATCAGCCACTTCCATCGACACCACCCGATAGACGATCACTTCGCCAGGGGAGGTGCGGGCAAGTAAAATATCACCTTTATGCAGCCACCGCAGGAAGCTGAAATGGGTGTCCCTATGTCCGCTGAAAATGGCTACTCCAGGCGCCCCCGGCATTGCCGAACCGGAAGCATGGCCCGGCCCGAACGCCAACGTCCTGCCGCTGTCACCTTCCAGCGCCACCAGTCGCTTACCCAGACGGGGGGCTTCCAGTACCGCCACCGGCCTGGTATCCGCCCAGGGCCACGGCTTGGGCGCCTCCCCCGCATTGGCAGCCAGGCGCCACGCCCTCTCGATCAGCATCTGGGCCACGGCTGCCTTGGCGTGGATATATCCTCCGCTTAGAGCCAGCGTCAAGCCCGCAACGCCGATTAAGAAAGCCATCCGTTTCACTTTTCCAGCCTTTTCGCCGCTATGAACCAAAGCCCCATGGACAACGCCAACAGTAATAGCCCCATGTAAACAAGCGCTCCGGCGGACGTTGCGGTTTTGGCCATTGAGAAGACCTTGCCATATTCCCATCCCCTGGGCATGTTGGTTTTCATCGCATGGGTGGTCAGCCCCTCACTATCCGGCCGGGCCGGCGTCACATCCACGGCCACCATGCTGGTGAACTTGCTCACCAGGTGATGCTCTACGGATAAGTCCACTACCGCTTGACGGATGCCATCGGCGTCGGGGCCACCTATCGTTCTATTGTGCCGCTCCATCAGGGAGTCTATCTTCCATCTTGCCCACAGCTTACCTACGCCAGGCCGTTCTTCCGTGGCCACATCGGGGGATGCGCTCCATTCCCGGGCGCCAATCCGCCCCTTCAACAAAAATCTGGCGGGGGTATGCGCAGACCTTACAGCCACCACCGCCGGCTCGCCAATGTAGAGGTCCGGGATAGGATAGGGGAACAATTCAACCTCTCCTCCGCCATCCACGCCCAACCGTATATCGGTCAGAGCCGGGGACTCGAGCTTGCGGAAAAGACTTGTCATCTTTTCCTCCACTTCAGCCACCGTGTTTATGAAAGTGTATGTCCCTCTGCCGCGCCTGGCCGCTTGCTCCATAAAATACCCGTTAGGCGCAGAGCCGATCCCCACAGTGAAGAGCCGGGCGGATCCCGCCCGATCCCGGATGGTGTCTAGAGCCTGTTGTTCGTTCCCCACGCTGCCGTCCGTGAGGAATACGATCTGAGTCAGCCTCCCTTGCTCACTGCCTTGTTGGGATAGGGCCAGGATTAGAGCCGGATGAATCTCCGTACCCCCCTTAGCGTTCCTGGATTGAACAAATTTTCTGGCCCGCGCAACGGCGGCCCTGTCCGCCGCGATGGGACGGGGGAACAGCGGGAACTGCCTGTCGTCAAAAGCGATGACATTGAAAGTGTCAGTCTCCTTAAGCCTGTCCAGCGCCATCAGCAGCGCTCCCCTGGCCTGCTTGATGCTTTCACCGGCCATGGAGCCGGATATGTCCAGCACGAATATCACCTCTCTGGGAGATGTCGAATAAGGAACTGCCGCAGGGGGTGTCAAGGTAAGCAGCGAGTAGACCGCTCTATTTGTATTCTCCGTGAAAATGGCGGCCTCTGGCGCTTCCACGGCTGGCTTCCACTCCAGACTAAAGTCGCCATCGGCGAAATTGCTTCCATCCAGAGTCACAAGGACGCGGTTTGATACATCATTGGGCGTCTTTATCTTGTGAGTCGCGCTGCGGATATATTCCATCGGGTAGCCGGGCATCAGGTCCACCTCCAGGGTAACCGGATTTATCTTCCCCTCGGCAGGGTTATTGACCGGAGGGGTGATGGCCGAAGCGTCCGGGACCTGGTCCGTATCCGGCGCCCAGCCCAGGCCAGAGATGGAGCGATCGACTATCGGCGCGCCCGGGATATATCGGGGCCCCACCACCATGGGAAAGCGCAGCGAGCTTATCCCCTGATTCCGCATGACCATCTGCTGATATTCAATCTCCACTGTCACTCTCCCCCCCGGCTCTATATTGGCCACCGATATGGTGAAGATGTTCGGTCTGTTCTGGTCCATGAGTCCTGCTCTTTTCCCCCCGGCCTTGGCGGCGCTGTAGATTTTTTTCGCTTCCTTCTTCTCCTGTACCACTCCTTCTATCACGCGGCCACCTATCAACAACCTCATCCCGTCCACCGCAGCGCCCGCAGGCAGGGGGAACACATACACTCCCTCTGTCCATTGGTCCCACGGATTATGGAACTCCTGGCTCACCCGCGCCCGGACCAGCGGCCCGGTGACGGTCATCCGTACATGACTGCTCAGAAGGGGCGCCATATCCGGATCGCCATTTCTTAAAATGATCAAACCCCTGACGCCCGGTTCGGCCATCAGGCGGGAAAGCTCTGTCTCCTGTACAGCCGAAGCCATGGTGGAAACCGGCGCCATGAACAGGAAACAGGTGATAATCATAAGTACGCGTGATTTGGTTCTCATTTAATCCTCCATTGTTTTTATGAAAGCCGCCCCAGGGCAACAGGGGGTGGAGGTGGGAGCGCTGATCGGCTAGGAAGGCCATTCGGCCGATCAGGCCATATTCGCCCCGGAACGGCTATCGATTTATGCTTGGCAGCGTTCATTCGCTTCGCGGGCGCTTTCGCGATTTAACAGCGATTTCCCGCTTTGTTTTTATTCGGCAACGGCAGAGACATGTTCCGTGCCATCTGGCTGGCTCCATATTGGCATTGGCGTATCCATGGAAAACTTCGTGGCCTTCTTCTTTTCGGTTATCTATCCGATCCTCTTCCGTTTCCCTCATATCCTCCGTGGCCATCGGTTTCTCCATGCTACTGTTTCCACCCAGTAGCTATTTAACCAACTCCGCATGAAGAGCCGGTGGCGGCAAAATGGAGAAGAGCGCCGGAGATAATGGAAAACCGGTGAAGAAATGAAAATGAAGCCTTCATGGCCGCCAATCGGCGTTATACTCTTCCCAAGGAGGCGCGAAAAATGCCGAAAATAATTGGGATAGTGGAGGACGACACAGACCAACTGGAGAATTACGCCGATGCGATGCGGCGTAAAGGCTACGAACCTGTGGGGTTTTCCAGGGCGGACCTGGCGCTGGAGGCCTTTACCAGGAATCCGCCCCACCTGGCGGTGCTGGATATAGCGCTGGGCGCCGATGTGGATGGCGGATTCCAGCTCTGCCGGAGCCTGTTGGCCATCCATCCGGACCTGCCGGTGATCTTCCTCACCGACAGGGTGGACGAAATCGACAAGATATCCGGCCTGCGGCTGGGCGCGTGGGATTATGAAACCAAACCTATATCACTTAACTTCCTGGCCGAAAAAGTGGCCGCTATTTTCCGGATTATCGAAAGCCGCAGCCATCCTCAAAGCAAAGGGGAAGGGCGCATCAAAACCGGCGACCTGATCCTGGACGAGAACCGAATGACAGTCACATGGAAAGGATCCCCGGTGGACCTGACTCTCACCGAGTTCCGTATCATTGCGGCGCTGTGTCGACGGCCTGGGGATGTGAAGAGCTATGAGTCGCTGATGGATTCGGCCATACAGACCGTGGTGGCCAACAACACTGTTAACACCCATGTCCGCCATATACGCAAGAAGTTCGTCGGCGTGGATCCTGCCTTCGACAAGATACAAAATGAATACGCTTTGGGATACCGCTGGGCGGATGAATAGCGCGGTGTTTAAGATTAATAATATGAGTGAAACTATCCCTGGAAAGGTGTCTTCCAGGCTGCCCGTAAAAGACTTTATACGAAGCCTGATGACCCTATGTGAACCTGGGAATATAGGGCATGTAAAGTTTTATGCAGAGAGCTTTCCAGAGCTGCTCTTTACAATCAAGGTTCACTCAAATAACAAATGCTCAATGGTTCGCTTGGGGCTTTCCCCATGAGGTTGGGCATCAGATCCAGGCTCGGGCTCCTGGCGTTGTCGTTTTTGATTATACCGGTTCTCGGTTATATCTCCACTGTGGAGATGAAGCGGTTCATGTTGCGTCACCAGCAGTCATCCCAGTTGATCGCCGCCCGGGCCATGGCCGCTGCCATGCATGGCCGGTATGGCCTGTTTCACCTGCAAAAAAATAAGGATTCTGGAGAGGTGGAGGACGCGGCGCTGTATATTCACCACGCCCCCGGGCCTTTCAGAATCGACGGCGATGGCGCTGAGTGGGGGCCGACTGCCGGGAGCGCCCGCAAATTTGGCCGGGAAAGCCTGCTTATGGAATCTGGATCAGGTTTTGATCCAGGCGCCGACGGGTTTGAGCTGGCGCTGGCTCGTTGGGAAACCAATATATATATCCTGATATCAGTCCAGGATCAGGCGGTAGTTCCGCTTTCAAAGGGCCGGTCCAATCCAGAAAAAGCGGATCATCTGACACTGGGCCTTGGGGATCCTGAAGGGGAGGGGGCCGAGTTTATCATTCCAGTTTCGCCCGGTAATGAGCTTTCTTTCCTGATGAAGTCAGCGAAGGAGGGAAAACTGGTCAGGAGTGAAACTCTGACCGGAAGGATGAAACTGACGAATAATGGCTACGTGATGGAGATCGCGGTTCCGGAGAAGACAATAGCAGGAAACATGGGCATCCGGATAATGGTGGCGGATGTGGATGACCCTTCACGGGGGCGGTTGAAGTCCGTGGTGGGGCCCAGGGACGAGGGGCGGATGGGCCATTTGCGGCTGGCGTATCAGGAGTCGCCCCAGATCCAGTCCATGCTGGGCAACCTGTTTTTGAGTGGAGTGGAAGCGAGGGTGTATGACAGAGCCGGGAGACTGCGCGCATCCACCAGCCCCATATTCCCTGGTGACGACCTGCCGATATTGAGGATTCTGGCCAATGGCGCGCCAGCGCATACGGAAATCAGGTCAGGTCCGCAAGGGGAGATGGTGGTGGTGGCCGCACCCATCAAAGATGATGGGGGCTCCATCCTGGGGGTCGTCATCCTGGAGCGCTCCACCGGCGCCGCCCAGTCGATGCAGGACAAGGCTATGGAGAACACCCTATGGGGCGCCATGCTTACTTTCCTGATGGTAGCCGCAGGGCTGGCGATCTACTCCACGCGGTTGTCGTTACGGATTCACGGGCTGCGCGGAGAAGCGGAGAAAGCCATAGACCATGCGGGCCGTGTGCGAGTGGAGACTTTGGAGGCTAGCCGGGAGTCGGGGGACGAGATCGGCGACCTATCCCGCTCCATCTCCGGCCTGCTGAAAAAACTGCGCCGCCATCACGACTTTTTGGCGATCTTACCCAGAACACTTAAGCACGAAATTAACAATCCACTGAACACCATCACTGTCTCGTTGGAAAACCTGGGGGCTCAGGAGGTGGAAGGAGCAGGAAGCAAATATATCAAGAGCGCCGGGCGCGGGGCGGCGCGGCTGCGGGAAATCGTCGACAACCTGGCGGAGGCGGCCAGCGTGGAGGATTCGATCAAGGAGGAGAGGTTCGAGCGTGTCAGCTTACCAACAGTAGTGGGGCGGTATATGGAAAACAGCGCCGGAGTTTATAGGGATCACCAGATCAGATTTGTGAATCTGGCCGGGGATTGCCTCATCATCGGGTCCGATTCCAGGATAGAGCAGCTGCTGGACAAACTTATGGACAATGCGGCGGATTTTGCTCCTCCTGGAGGTCTGATCGAGGCCAGGCTGGAGCGCGAGAACGACAGGCTGCATCTTACGTTTTATAATGATGGACCGCCGATCCCGGAGGGCATGGAGGAGAGGATCTTCGATTCGCTGGTGGCCGACAGGGAAGGGGAGAAAGGCGTCAAGTCACATTTGGGGATCGGGCTATATGTGGCCCGAGTGATCGCCGAAGGGCATGGAGGATATATATCGGCAAGGAACAGCGCGGAGGGGAATGGGGTGGAAGTATGTGTGATTCTGCCCGTGGCGCCGCAGGGATGAATTACAATGAAACGCTGAAGTTTCCGATTTAATCCGGATCGCATAGGGAAGAATATATGACAGCAAGTAAAATGCCCCTTTCGCTAGAACGGTTCTTCATGTGTCTGCCGGACCATTTCAACGTGGAATATGTGATCAACCCGTGGATGGAGGGGAACATCGGCAAGGCCGACCCCGCAAAAGCCATGGATCAGTGGGCCATGCTCCACCAGTTGATCAGCGACCGGGCCCAGGTGGAGCTGATAAAATCGGCGCCGGGACTGCCGGACATGGTTTTCACAGCAAACGCCGGCCTGATCCTGGGGCAAGATGTGATCCTGTCCCATTTTGCCCACCCGGAGCGCCAGGCGGAGGAGCCGTTGTTCCGAAAATGGTTCGAGGACCATGGGTACAAAGTGATAAACGTCCCCGACGGGATATTCTTCGAGGGGGCCGGCGACGCTCTATTCGATGGCTCCGGGAGCAGGCTGTGGGCGGCGTATGGCAACAGGACTTCGCTATTTTCCCATCCGTTCCTGGCGGATACTTTTAACATAGAAGTGGTGAGCCTTCGGCTGGTGGACCCCAGGTTCTACCACCTGGACACATGCTTTCTCCCGTTGCCGGATGGCGCCGTGGCCTGGTATCCGGGCGCTTTCGACACCCGATCCAACCGAATTATCGAAAGCCTGGTTCCGGAGAATATGCGGATAAACGTGGGGGAGGATGATGCGCCCAGATTTTCGGCCAATGCGGTGGTGGCCGGCGATGTGGTGATAATGAATTGCGCGTCGGAGAAGCTTTCCCGCGCGATACGGAACCACGGATTGAAAGTGGAAGTGGTCGACTTCTCTGAGTTCATAAAGGCAGGCGGCTCGGCAAAGTGCCTGACCCTGAGGCTGGACCAGCCGGCGGCGGAATACAGAACGGGCGCAAGCCAGGTGGTGTCTCGGGTGGCCCAGATAGAGGGACAACTTATAGATTCGGCGTTGCTCAGCATGATATGCGATACCGTGGCCGATTCCGGCGGGGCGTTTCATGTAAGGGATATGCGGCTGGGAAACAAAAGATACGAGCATTCCTCTGTGATGATGGATGTGGCGGCGCCGGGGGAGGCGGAACTGGACGCTATAATGCAAAGTATTATAAAGCTGGGGGCGCGCCTACCCTCGGGTGAAGTGGTGGACGCCAGACTGGCCCCTGCGCCCAGGGATGGAGTGGCCCCGGAGAATTTTTATAGCACCACAATATATCCCACCCAGGTTCGGGCGGCTGCCAAATGGCTGGAGGTGGTGGACCAACGAATGGACGGGATTATCCTGGTGAAGGATGGGGCGGCAAAATGCCTGTTGATAAGAGACCTTGCAAAGGGGGATCTGGTGGTTACGGGTGGAGACGGCATCCGGGCGGTGGCGCCGATGGCCCATCGCTGGACAGATGGCGGATTCGAGTTCATGACCTCTGCTGTATCCAGCGAGCGGCGGGTGGAGGGGGCTGTGGAAAAGGTCGCCTGGGAAATGAACAGGATAAAGCGACGGGGAGGAAGGATAGTGGTGGTGGCGGGGCCGGTGGTGATCCACACCGGCGGCGCCGAAGGGATGGCATGGCTGGCGGCCACAGGCTACATCAGCGCTCTTTTGGGAGGAAACGCCATTGCCGCCCACGATGTGGAACAGGCAATCTTCGGCACCAGTCTGGGGGTGGATATCAAGACAGGCCAGGTGACCCAGGGAGGGCACAGGAACCATTTAGCCGCCATAAACAGGGTTCGGCTGGCAGGATCCATCAGGGAAGCTGTTGGGAGCGGGATTATAACCTCCGGGCTTTTTCGGGAGCTTGTGCTGCGGGATATCCCTTTCAGCCTGGCCGGCTCCATCCGGGACGACGGGCCGCTGCCGGAGACCCAAATGGACCTTATCAAGGCGCAGAGTGACTATTCACGCCTGATAAAAGGGGCGGACATGATCCTGGCGCTATCCACTATGCTCCACTCCATCGGTGTGGGGAACATGACCCCGTCTGGTGTAAAATTCGTTTGCGTGGATATCAATCCCGCGGTGGCGCCAAAGCTTCTGGACCGGGGGAGCCTGGAGTCCATAGGAGTAGTCACGGATGCGGGATTGTTCATGGCTCTTCTGGTGGCCAAGCTAAAAGAGATGGAAGGGTGAATTCTGGCGTATGGGAGGGGATAGTCTTTTCGACGTGGCTGATCATGCGCTTGATCGGTCCCGTGGCGTTTGCGTCTCTGGCGTTCATATAAACTTCCGTCACAGCGATCAATGGCGGCGGCCTTCCCCAAGGCCGTCTGGAATATACCCGCTTCTCCGGTTAGGGCTAATTCTTGCGGTTGTTCTGTTCCTCCGGGCGCAATCCGCCGCTGCCGATATCGTCGATGATTTCTGGAAAACAACCCGATCCGGCGTCAGCGAAATAAGGATATTCGAGGACAACGATGCCTTCTTTCCTGGCAGTGTATCCGATAAAAACTACACAAATGGCACGCGCCTGCAATATACCTTTGTGGGGAAAGCGTATGTGGTGGATGTGCATGGCAATAAATACGATCTGGTTGATGGTGGTGATGGAAATGCCACGATCCTCCTGCGCGGAAAGGTCACGCACATTGTCGCCGGGGAGAAAAAAGGGGAGCTGACCGCACGGGAAAGTTTATTGCGCTTTCACGCGGACGAGAGCGGCTCCTCCGGCGGCGCGCAAGTTCCAGCGAAAAGAACAAACATGGGATTCGCCGTGGGACAGAGTATCTACACCCCCCGCGACACAAGCACCCACAAGCCCTTGCCAGAGGAAAGGCCATACGCCGGCTGGCTCTACATTGGCGCCTTCCGGGAAACATACACAACCCAGGGGACATATTTCAAAGGAGAGATGGATATTGGCTGTATAGGACCATGCGCCATGGCGGAGAAGACCCAGGCATGGATTCATCGGTATATCGCCCACTCCGAGAGGGCGCAAGGCTGGCAAAACCAGATTTCAGACGAACTGGTGGTTTCGCTGAGCGGGGAATTACGGCGGATGTTTTATGAATACCCCGCCGGCCATGAGGGAGAATACAGGCGTTTTGACCTGGCGTATTACGTCAAGGGCGATGTGGGAAGCATATTCATGGACGCGTCCTGCGGGCTTATTCTTCGTATGGGCTGGTTCCATACATATTTTTCCGGCCAGGGCGCCGCTCCCCCAGCGGCCACCAGGGCGCTAAGTATCGAACAGTTGGAGCCTGGTATACAACAAACATGGAGCATGTCCAAATCCCTGGGGCGGGCGCGGGAAGCTGAATCAAAAGAGATGTACCTATTCTTCCGGGGGGAGGGGAGGGTGGTGTTGTATGACGCCCTGCTACAGGGAAGCATGATGTCCGCGAATGAAATCCATACCGTGGTACCAAATAGATTCCTTGCGGTTGGAGAGATTGGAGCGGTGGTTCATTATAAATCCCTGCTGTTCCAATATAGTGTCGGTTTTAGAAGCTCAGAGCATGTGGCAGACGACTGGTCACCCATCCACCATGTATATGGCATGTTTCAGTTCGCTCTGTTGATATAGCTGGCGCAGTGGCAAAAGCTTCTTCGCGCCTCGCTTCCGGACAAGTTATCTGGCGTGCGCCCCATGGCGGCAGGACCGGTTCAATCCTTGATTCGCCCAGCCCTGTAATCCTGGATCGCCTGTTCGATCTCTTCATCCGTGTTCATCACGAAAGGCCCCCATCGGGCAACCGGCTCATTCAGTGGCTTGGCGGCCACTACGAAGACACGACAACCAGAGTTCCCCGCCGCTAGTTCCACAGTGTCGCCATTGCTTAACTGACCCAGCATACCTGCGGCAAGCGCGGTTCCACCCGCTTCTCCCTCGCCTTCGGCCATATACACGAAAGCGGACTTCTCATCCTCCACCGGGACCGAGATGGAAGTGTTGGGGGGGAGGGAAATGTCAACATAGAGGGGGATCGTCACGATCCCTTCCACCGGCCCTCTCACGCCGAAAACCTGGCCCGCCAACACCCTGGCCACGGCGCCATCGGGCAACTGGGCACGGGGGATCGCCTCCGGCGTGATGTCCTGGTATCTGGGGGGGACCATCTTGCTGTCGGCGGGGAGGTTCACCCACAGCTGGAATCCCCATAAAAGCCCCTCTTTCTGTTTTGGCAATTCCGAATGGACCAGGCCCCGGCCAGCGGTCATCCACTGCGCGCCGCCAGGGAGCAGACGCCCAGCGTTTCCCGCGCTGTCCGCATGGTCCACCACACCGGCGATAAGGTATGTAACCGTTTCAAATCCGCGGTGGGGGTGGTCCGGGAATCCTCCGATATAGTCGTCAGGATTGTCCGATTTGAACTCATCGAAGAGAAGAAAAGGATCGAGGTCCATCATATTGCTGTTTCCGATGATTCTTGTCAGCCGCACGCCGGCGCCATCAGAGGTTCTGGCGCCTTTCACTATTTTTATTATTGCTCTAGCAGTTTGGTTCATCGGTATATCCAGTCTAAGTGTAAACTTAATATAAAGATGCCTGGATTACGATAACGTTTCATTTGTCATCACCTCCAGGCGCATGGTTATGTGACGGTCTCGGTTTGCGAAGTCTTTGTAAAAAAACCATATCATATGAGTTTAAATCAAGTTTTCAAAACAAATTACGGAATTTGATGGTATACTCACAAGAGTATGTAAAAGTATATATTCCCAAGGTAGGAGAGAGCGATGTTTAAGGGGAGTTCATTAAGGTTCAAGCTTTTGGCCGGTCTGTTTTTCATCTCTTTTTTCGTTCTGGGCGCCGGCGGGATCGGCTGGTGGGGCGCGAACACCCTTGGATCTGCAGTGCAGCAGATCACGGAAGAGGAAGCGCCTGTCTCCGACGCTTCCATGGAATTGGTGGTCACCATCAATGAAACCCTGTACAACATCGAAAAATTCAAGAGCGCTACTAATGTGATAGGAAGCGCCAACGCTTCCAAGGTGGACGGCCTGAAAAGGGATTTCAATTCAATGGTGGAGCATTACGACAAGATCACCGACATTATTGTATCAGGCGGTGAAGAGGGTTTGCTCAAGACCACGGGAACTACCAATGAAATCCTCAAACGGAAAATCCTGGAGGCGGACTCTTTTCATAACAGTAAGTTGCAGCCGCTTGTTAGCAAGATACACCTCATGGGGGCCGATCTGCTGAAAAAGGATGAGGCCCGTGACAAGGCCATGTCAGATATGGAGAAGGCCTACGACGAGATAGTGAAGCTGGCCTTCGATTTCGAAGACGCCCTTAAAGCCAACATAGACCGCAAACGCCGACAGGGGCTGCAGGATGAAATACTGGATCAGGATATGCGGTGGGCGGATATGTCGATGGAAATCAGGTTCACTATAGCGGAAACCCGGATCCGGCTGGAGGAGATATACCAGCAGACGGAAATGAAGGAATATGAAGAAATTCGCGCAGAGTATGAAAAAACACTCGCCACTTTCGACGAGTGGATAGACGCCATGCTTAAAGGGGGCGACACCAGCGAGGGGTACGTTCCAAAGGTGACCGACACAAGACAACGGGCTGAAACGGAAAAGATGGATGAATTCCACAACAATGTGTTCCAGAAGGCGGGGAAAAACCTGCTGGAAACTCAGAAAGCCCTGATTGAAGAACAAAACGAAATGGAAGCGGCCTTAGAGGACCTGGATAGTGTGTCCCGCCAGATGATGCAGCTCATGTCTGAAGTGGAGAGCGAAGCTATCAGGGCCATGGAGTCCGCCAAAGAAAAGGGGATGGACGCATGGACAACTGTGAGAACCACATTGGCGGGCGCCATCGTGCTGTCTTTCATTTTTGCTTTAGGTATAGGCCTTTTCGTGACCAACCTGATCACCAAGCCTATAAACCAGATCATCGAGCATCTTACGGAAGGCGCCAGCCAGGTGACATCGGCCTCCTCCGATATAGCCACCTCCAGCCAGAGCCTGGCGGAGGGCGCCACGGAGCAGGCCTCCAGCCTGGAGGAATCCTCCGCGTCGCTGGAGGAGATGGCCTCCCAGACCAGGCTTAACGCCGATAACTCCGTGGAAGCGGACAAGCTTTCCAACAACGCCAGAACCAGCGCGGAGAGCGGAAGCGGGACGATGAAGAGGATGATCGACTCCATGGATGGGATAAACAAATCCTCACAGGAGATCGGCAAGATCATAAAAGTGATCGAGGAGATAGCTTTCCAGACCAACCTTCTGGCGCTGAACGCCGCGGTGGAAGCGGCCAGGGCCGGCGAGCATGGAAAAGGATTCGCCGTGGTGGCAGAGGAAGTGCGCAACCTGGCCCAGCGCTCCGCCGCCGCAGCCAAGGACACCGCCTCACTTATCGAGGAGGCCATAAACCGGGCCGGGGAAGGTAACACCATGGCGGCCGCGGCCGGCAAATCCCTTGACGAGATAGTGGATAGCATTAGAAAAGTGAGCGGACTGATGGCGGAGATCACCACCGCCTCCAGTGAGCAGGCCCGCGGTGTAGAGCAGGTGAACATCACCGTGGCGGAGATGGATAAGATCACCCAGCAGAACGCCGCAAACGCCGAGGAGGCCGCCGCCGCTTCAGAAGAGCTCAACGCCCAGGCCGAAAGGCTTAATGAGGTGGTGCAGGAACTTGTATATCTGGTGGACGGCGCCGGAGGTAGTATCCGGGCTTCGCAAGGCGGGGCGAAAGCTGTCCAGAAAATGCTGGCCTCAAAGGGGAGCGCTGGGCGAAGGGGAATGGTCGAGTACGAGGGTTAATCCTCACAACTCGTCAGTATCATTGCCTCTATTGGAATGCCACGGGGGCCATGGTGTTTTATCGCGTCGAGAATGTTAAGCCCTGTCCTGCGGGGCCATGCGACAATATGCAGACGATCCCTTCTTGCTCCTAACGCAAGCGGGGGCTGATGCGATGTGCAAAGAGTGAAAAATGCCGAACAATAAAAAAGCTGTCGAGGCCCTGGATAAGCTTGGATTCAGGAACCTGGCCAGGATGTATAGAAACCTGCCGATCCCTGCCTTGTATGAAGAAGCGATCCGGCGACGCGAAGGATCCATATCTTTCAGGGGACCATTCGTAGTACGTACTGGCCAGTATACGGGCCGCTCCCCTGATGACAAGTTTATAGTAAAGGAGCCTCTGAGCCAGGACCGCATTTGGTGGGGGACATCCAACATGCCCATGGAGGAGAAATATTTCGACCGCTTGATGTTGCGTCTGCAGGCGTATTGGCAAGGGAAAGACATGTTCATCCAGGACTGCTACGCCGGAGCCGATGAGCGGTACAGGATTCCTCTAAGAGTCGTGACCGAGGACGCATGGCATTCGATGTTCGCGCGGGACATGTTCATCCGGATCAAGGATCAGGATTCTCTAGACAATCATAATCCCGAGTACCACGTTTTCAACGCTCCCGGGTTCACAGCCGATCCTTCGGTAGATGGGACCAACTCGGAGGCGTTCGTTGTGGTGCATTTCGGCAAGCGAATAGTGATAATCGGGGGCACAAGCTATGCCGGTGAAATTAAAAAATCCGTTTTCAATCTTCTCAACTACGAGATGCCTCAAAAATCTGTCCTATCCATGCACTGCTCCGCCAACGTAGGCGCCGGAGGGGACGTGGCTGTGTTCTTCGGCCTTTCCGGAACCGGCAAAACCACGCTTTCCGCCGATTCCTCCAGAAAGCTGATCGGCGATGACGAGCATGGCTGGAGCGAAAACGGCGTTTTCAACTTCGAGGGGGGATGCTATGCAAAGGTAATAAACCTTTCCAAAGAGGCCGAGCCGGTGATCTTCGCCAATACCCAGAGGTTCGGCACTATCCTGGAAAACGTGGCGATGGAATTTAGCATGTTTAGGAAAGTGGACCTGAACGACGGCGCCCTGACAGAAAACACGAGAGCCGCCTTTCCCATAACGGATATCAATGTCCCCAACGCAGAGCTATCCGGAGTGTGTGGACATCCAAAAAACATATTCATGCTCACTGCGGACGCCTTTGGAGTGCTTCCGCCCATAGCCCGGCTCACTGCGGACGAAGCGTCGTATCATTTTATTTCCGGATACACGGCCAAGGTAGCTGGCACGGAGAGAGGGATAAAGGAGCCGGTGGCCACCTTTTCCACCTGCTTCGGGAGGCCGTTTCTGGCCTTACACCCATCGGTTTACGCCAAGCTTCTGGGCGAAAAGATTAAGCAGCACGATGTGAAATGCTGGCTTCTGAACACCGGATGGACCGGCGGCCCATACGGAGTGGGTAATAGGATGACCATACAGCACAGCCGTGCCCTGCTAAACGCCGCTATCGAGGGGAAGCTGGACGAAGTGGAGTCTGTGGAGGATCCCAACTTCGGATTTATGGCGCCCACAAATGCGCCCGGTGTGCCGGAGCGGATAATGTCTCCTCGGAGCACATGGGCGGACAAGTCCGCATATGACAAAAAGGCGCGGGAGCTTGTGGATCTGTTCGCGGAAAATTTTACAGCGTATAGATCCGACGCCACCGAGGGAGTAAAGCGGGTGGCTGATCGGATCGGGACTCGTTAACGGCTGACCCAGTACGCTGGTAAGGCAAATATGTCCTCTTCTGCGATAGAGATAATCCAAACTGCAGAGGAATATTACAGCCGTCTGTTCGAGGATATACGGCAGGCAGAGTCATCCATCCAGGTCCAGATGTATATCGTGGATAACGACAACATCGGCATGGAGTTCTCCTCCCTGCTTATGCAAAAGGCCGCCGAAGGGCTGGCCGTGGACCTGATTTACGACTCGGTGGGGTCGATTTCCACACCATCTTATTACTTCGATAGAATATCCGCCGCCGGAGTGCGGGTGATCGAGTATAACCCTGTAAATCCCGGCAAAAGACCGGGCCCATTTTCCTTTCGCGCCATGATGAGACGCAATCACCGGAAGCTTGTGGTGCTAGACGGAAAAATCTATTATCTGGGCGGGATGAACGTGGGAGAACGGTTTCTCGAATGGGAGGATATCACTATCCGCGGCGTGGGAAACGTGGCCACCGTGCTGCAGGCGTCTTTCGATGGAATAGGGAAGAAAGGGGCGTCCAGGCCAAAACCTCCAAGGTTTAAGGAGCTTACGACCAAGCGGATCCAGGTGTGTGACAGCCGCCCACAATTCCAGAATTATCCGATGAAAAAAATGCACTTAAACGCCATCAACAGGGCCAGGAAGAGGGTGTGGATCGCCCAGGCGTATTTCATACCCCGCAGAAAAATCGTCAAGGCTCTGATTCATGCGGCCAGGCGGGGGGTGGATGTGCGGGTAACGCTTCCGGACCGCTCCGATGTGTTGATAGCGGACCTGGCGGCATGGATACCGCTACGGCGGCTGATGCGGCACGGGGTGAATGTGATGAGATATACTCGGGAAATGCTCCACTCCAAATTCACCATTATTGATGACGATTGGGTCACCACCGGCACGGCGAACCTGGATTCGATGAGCTTTTACTGGAACCTGGAGATAAACCTAGTGGTGAGGGATCCGGAGGTGGTGGCCAAGTTCCTGAAAATTTATGAGAATTACGGTGTAAAAAGCCGTGTAGTGGACGACCTGGAGCCGCTCCATCGCTCATGGGCCCTGCGGTTGCTGGGGAGGATGATCTACCATTACAGCTGGATTCTGTAATAACCATCCAGCGTTATCCGGTAATTTGTCCCCCTGGTAATTTGTCCCTCTTGTAAAGACAAGAAAAGGCATGTATCATACCGGCTTCTTTTTTTGCGCTTAGATTACAATAATTCTGGAGACACCAAGTACCATGGCGACATATATAAACGCCGGTTCCATCAGGCCCGGCATGATAATTAACCACAATAAGAATATCTGGCGCGTAATGACTTTCGAGACCGTCAAGCCAGGCAAGGGGGGCGCCTACGCTCAGGTGAAGATGCGCAACTTGACGCAGGGCAACCAGACCGAAGTGCGGTTTCGCACCGAGGAAAAGGTGGAACGAGCCGTGCTCGAACAGGTGGAGATGGAATATCTGTATGAGGATACCGCTGGATTTTGCTTTATGAACCTGCAATCTTATGAACAGATGTTTTTTAATAAAGAGATTCTGGAAGACGCCATGGACTACCTGGTTCCTAATACCAAGGTGAAAATAGAATTCAATGAAGGAAAGCCGATCGGTATCGAGCTGCCCCGCATTGTAGAATTGACTGTCACCAAAACCGATCCCCTCATGAAAACCGCCACAATCACAAGCCAAAGTAAACCCGCCACTCTGGAGACGGGCAAAGTGGTGCAGGTTCCGGCGTTTATCGAAGAGGGGGAGAAAGTACGGGTGGACACCGCAGAGGGAAAGTATATGGAAAGGGCGAAATAAGCCGCTATATGGCGAGTTAAAGCCGCTATGCGGGCTTCCCCTGCGGGGAATATAAGGATCTGTCTATAAGCCCACTGGCAAAAGACCGTAGCGCCAGCGCCGAGAATATAAGGGCCGCCGCTAATTCCACCTGATGGGGGAAAACCTCGGCCGCTTGGCCAAGGGCTGCGGTGGCGTCTATCTCCAGGGCTTGGTATAAACCATTGAGCGCCAACCCGGCCGACAGCGAACCTATAGCTATGGCGGAAAGGTATATTATTGCCGATCTGGTCCCCAGAAGCTTCCTGATGATGACCAGCGTTCCAATGTTGGTGGCAGGGCCGGAGAGCAGGAACACCAGCGCCGCTCCGGGAGAGAGCCCCTTTATCATCAAAGCCGCGGCCAAGGGCGTGGAGGCGGTGGCGCAGATATACATGGGGACTCCGGCGGCCAGCATCACAAGCATGGATATAAATCCGTCACCCGCGAACTGAGTGAAGAAATCGTCCGGGAGCATTGCTTCCACCACACCTGCGGCAAGAATGCCGATCAGGAGCCAGCCGACCAGATCGTCCACCAGCTCGACAAAAGCGAAATGCAATGATGTCACAAGCTTGCCCCTGGGGGGATCCCCCGCGGGGGGCTCATCGGGGCCAGAGGGATCGCCGATTGATTCGCATTTATCTGCGCAACAATCATCCTTGCATACAATATCCACCTGGGGTGAAGATCCGCTTTTCTTGTCGCCGATGAGGTTCTCCATCACTCCGGCGAAAAGGGCGGTGGCGAACGCCGCCACAGGACGAAAAACTGTCATCACTGGGTCCATCAAGGCGTATGTGATTGCTATGGAATCAACCCCCGATTCTGGAGTGGAAATGAGAAAAGCGCTGGTGGCGCCTTTGGATGCGCCGCTGGAGCGTAGAGATACTGCAGTGGGGATGACACTGCACGAGCATAACGGAAGGGGAATGCCAACCAGGGCCGCGTTAAACACAGAGCCGAAACCATCGGCGCCCAGTTTGCGCTTCACAAGGTCCATCGGCAAAAAGACCTTCACCAATCCCGCCAGGAAAAATCCGGCCAGCAGGAATATGGCCGAGTCCTCCAATATGGCCCAGGAAGAGGATAGGGAGTCCATTACCAAATCCATCTAATCCTCCTCCCGGTGCACCACGTGGTCCAACACCGCCTTGAAGGCCCCAGCCACATGCTCGTCGTCCAGGCTGTAGTACACCATCTTTCCAATCTTTTCGAATTTGACCACTCTCCTGTCTCTGAGCGAACGCAGGTGGTGGCTGGTGGCGGACTGTGAAAGCCCCACGATATGCGCCAGGTCGCACACACAAAGCCTGCGTATTGAAAGAGCTTCGATAATGCGCATCCGGGCGGGATCGGACAGGGTCTTGAAAAACTCAGCCACCTGCATGGCCTGCTTTTGGTCAGTCATTCTGCTTTGCACCAACTCGACATTCTCCCTGTCCACCAGGTTCACCTCACAGATTGTATCGTTTTTCATGGCCTTATATATGAATGTATGCTCATGTGTAAATATGAACCCAGGGCAAGGATTTGTCAACACTTTTCCCCGGGGGATTTGGGGCACAGATTGTTCTACCCGGAGAGGGCAGCCATTATTATCAAAATAATCAATAGGATACCAATTCCCAGGAATAGGCTGCCTGCTGCATAGGCTATTATGCGCCACTTGGTCGGCCAAGGCTCATCTGTCACCACTTCAGCCAGCCTGCCGGACTCCTTCAGTGTGGCGTACTCCAGGCTACGCTCTTCCATGTATTTCTCTTCCGGAGTCAATCCAGTGAAGATCACCGGGTCCATGGGGAAGGAGTCGGGCCGCAGGTGAGTGTTAAAGAAATGGATGGTGAATATGAACCCAACCGCCAGCAGAGCCTCATCGCTGTGGATGATCATCGCCAGGTTAATTATCCACCCGGGCAACCATTGGGTGAAAAATAGCGGGAACCAGAGAACCAGCCCGGATATCCCTATGATCGGTACACCCCAGAAGACGGCGAAATAATCGAATTTCTCCCAATAGGTGAACCGGCCATACTCTGGACGAGGCCCAAGCCATGTGAACCATTTGACAGTACTCCAGAACTGACGGATGTCATTTAGATTAAACATCATCGACTCTGGTCCGAAGATATAACTGAGCCACGACAGGCCGCTTTTCCGTTTTAACTGGGCCAGCGCCCGCAGGTGATAGAGGAAGTATCCAAAAGTGATGACCGCTGCCACCCGATGGATGAATCCAGCCGCCGACACCCCACCAAGAAGCCAGGTGATAGTCTGGGCCCAAGGCTGGTAGGAGTACTTGAGCGCCATGCCGGTGAGCGCCAGCGAGAGAAAGCTGATAATAACAAGGATGTGGGTGATCCTGTGCCGCAGCTCGAACCGGCGAATATAACGGCCAGTGGGGGAGGGCTTTACCTTGCGAGCGAACAGGGCATGGGTTAACGATCGCGGAAGCCAAAGAAGGGTGTGCACGCCAAAGAAGCCGAACACACCAAAGAGAAGCAGTGTCATAAACCAGTATGTGTAATAGATGAATGGACGCTCCTTCATGGAGTGGTAGTCCGCATGGGGGATGAACTCGGTGAAGTTCTTGGTAACCTGCAAATGGCACCTGCCGCAAGTCTGGATCAAGTTGGCCTTGGCCACGGATGAACGTGGGTCCGAGGCGGGCAGGATGATGTGGGCCATGTGGCAATCAGAGCATTTGGCGGCCTTCTCGTAGCCCAGCTTGTGGATCTTGCCATGGATAGTCTCCTGATATGTTTCCG
>Ga0224496_10000541_pt1 | contig 26144 bp, 25 predicted proteins | sample SF_Jul11_sed_USG_2_FD_168127 | JGI IMG/M metagenome (GOLD analysis project Ga0224496, IMG submission 168127) | Sediment microbial communities from San Francisco Bay, California, United States - SF_Jul11_sed_USGS_8_1 | ecosystem: Environmental > Aquatic > Marine > Sediment | place: USA...
TGAATTCACCCATGCTGCCACTGACATACCAGGCACCGACAACACAAAGGCCAATCACAACACCAGCCAGAATATTGTTTTTGGTGCTACGAAAATCAGCCGATCTAAAGACCAGTGCAAGAATGATCGTACCGATGAGCAAACCGAGAATCAGTCGCATACTGGATATTTCAGCACCAAAAAGCCTTGCTAGCATTGAGCCCAGGTCCTGATGACCTGACAGGGAAATGCTGGTTGCATTGGTCCAGTTATAGAAAACAACCGAATAAATGGTTTTGTCAGAATCTGGAAAGGGATTGACCATGAAGTAGGCACAAATAGCGATGACAATAAAGAGAATAATGGACTTTAGATTGCCGCCGCCAATACGAATCAGGGTCTTGTTACCGCAGCCGCTGCCCAGGGTCATGCCGATGCCGAACATAATGCCGCCAATAATGTACTCCAGCCATGCGAAATTGCTGCCTCGATAAGGCGGACGGGTGTTATTTAAGGAGAGCAGTTCCATGGATTCGATAATGGTGACACCAATCATGGCAACGGCAATGGCAAGAAACCAGGCGCGAATTCGCCCTGAGTCACCGATATTAACCAGATCGGATACTGCACCCATGGTGCAGAAATTTGTTTTGGTTGCCACTGCTCCCATAATAAATGCAATAATAAAACCGGCCCAGATAATGGCGGAGTGTGCGTCTGCAAAACTTTGAAATGACATCTTTTTTCCTCAGTGTATAACAATCTGTAATGACGAATAACTCGTTAGGATTGCAAGAGTTATAGTCCAAACAAAAGCATATTGAAGCCTGATGTTTCAGGGTTCATATCTATTATTTATCCCTGTGAAATGCATACTGGTAAAGATGTGTATGATGCTTCCGGTTAAGATGAATACCCGGAAGTTTTTTTACCGGTTCATTGCCGATTTAATTATTGTTCGAGAATGATAACCGTATACCGGCGTCGAAATCAACTGAGAATTTATTTATACATAGGTTCAAGAGTATTTTTGGGGACAGGTTTTTTTTGTAATTTATCAGTTTGTATCTGGCGAATAATTTGCATCATGTCCTGAGCGGTCCAGCTGCTAGGTGATTGACTATAAAGCGCTGCGTTTAGGGTGTTAATTCTGGATGCCAGTGGCTCACCCGCCAGTTGTGCCAGATCGCCAAGATTGGTTAGTGGTTTGTTGTAGATTAATTTACCCCATTTGAGAAGTGCCTGTTTGCAGGCCCGTGCATCATTATTCTGACAGCTTTTATTAAGACTTTTTTCTGCCTGTTTAATCGAAGTTGTCATGTTGGTATCGTTTGTTGCGGGTGCTTTTTTTGTTTTGCCTGAAAGCCACCATAATAAGGCCGTGCTTAGCCAGCCTGTGGCAAATATAAGGCTTAACCAGAACCAGAGAGAGGCTGAATCCTGTGTTTGCGTGACAACAGGTGAAAGCGGCAGTTTATCCATAGCTGGGTCCGGTTTCGTTGAGATCGTTGGAGCAGTTGCCTGAGTGGAAGCATTTGCAGCCACTACAATGGTTTTGTTTGCAATGCGGGCAATTTCCATTTTACCGGTTGTGGTGTTCCACCAGGGTATTTCAATGGCCGGTAAAATAAATGGGCCGGATTGTGCGGGAATAACGGCAACTTTTTCCTGGCGTATACCAATAATGCCGTCACCCTGTTTATTATCTTTCAGTAAAGGCTGATCAGGGTATTGCTTTAAGCCATTTACCGCTGGAAGAGTGAGTTCGGGTAACTGGGAAGATGTCAGGCCATTGGCAAGCAGTGACAGGGTACGGGTAATGGGTTCACCGACTTTAAAACTGGCTGGATCATCTGACCATTCCTCAACCAGTTTCAGTTCCGATGCGGGTAGCCATGTTTTACCGGTGAAGCTTTTTGGAATACCGGCGATTTCAATTTCTATTGCTTCAGAGCGAGCCCGTTTAATTTTTGTTTGTCGACGGAAAGGGTCGAAATAGGAATTTGATCCTGTGGAGACTTCAACTTCACCAAGGAAGGGTTCGATACGCAGTGTGCCGGTTTGTTGTGGAAAAATGGCAAGCTTACGTTCAAAGACCAGGTAAGGCGTATTGTTACGGGTTGTTTGATAACGCTTATCTTCACCGAGATTTTCTGTTACCAGGTCGATCGAGTTGGTTTCCAGTTTGCTGATGCCGAATTGAGAAATATTGGTTGCGCTTAACAGGCGGACAGTAAGTATGATTTGCCCCTGCACCCATGTTTTCCGGGTAGACACATCCAGTTCCATGAACAGGTCACCGGTCTGTCCATTTGATGATGGCTGTTCGGGTTTTATGGTCATGCGTAACTGCGGGCTGGTGTCTTTTCCAAAGGCAATGGAGGGAATAGTGAAAACGCCAGCCTGTTTAGGCATTAATAATAATGTCCAGCGGGTGGTCTTGCTGTATGCGCCGTTAATAATGCTAATACTGCTGCTCTGACTTTGATTAAGAACGCTAAAGTTGCTTTTTAAGACTGAAAAATCGGGTTCATCATCTACAGAGCCGCTGGCTTCAAAAATTAAATTAAATGATTCGTTGATATGTACGGGATTACGGTCGGCCTGTGCAGTAATCGATGCTGCAACACTAAATGTGGTTTGTAAAAATAAAAATAGTAAGAAGGTCAGTTGTTTCATCATCTGTCGTTACCAGGGCTGTGTTTCATTACGTTGTGATTGCTGGTTATTATATTGATACTTGAATTTACGTCTTAGCAGATCGCCGGGGTTGTCGGGAATTTTACGCAGCCATTGTTTTGCGGCCTGATCTGATAAATCCTGTTGTTCTGATTCGGCCATTGATTGCTGTGATTGTTCGGCCTGATTGTCTTTTTCGCTGTTACTGTCTTGCGCTGATGGTTGTTCCTGTTGCTGTGTTTCCTGGTCGTCAGACTGTGAGGACTGTTCATTCTGCTGGTTTTGCTGCTCCGTCTGGTTGTTAGTGTTTTGTTGTTTATCCGTATCGTTCTGATTCTGTTGATCAGAATTTTGTTGCTGATCTGATGGTGACTGCTGATCATTATTTTGGCTGGATTTGTCACCTTCACCTGACTGATTTTTTTCTTGCTGCTGTTGTTCAAGCAGCTGTTTATTGAATGCGGCATCTTCATGGTCGGGATTTTGCTTTAATGCCTGATTATAGGCATCAATGGCTTCCGCTGACTGACCGAGTTTAGCCAGTGCATTACCCCGATTGTAATGGGCATCTGCCTGATCGATTGCTTTTAATTGTTCTGCTGCCTGTTGATAATCGCCCGCTTTGTACTGCGCCGCTGCTTTCCATTCCGGATCTTTAAATAAGTCTGCGGCCTGCTGGTGGTTGCCCTGTTGCAGTTGTTGAGCGGCACGCTGATTATCGTTTAACCAGAGTTCATTCCAGTCAAAAGCACTGGCGCTATCAGGGTAAGGCAATAGCAATGCGGCAAGCAGGACAAGATAACCACGACGAAATACTATCGCGGCCAGTGGAATAACCAGTAATAATAACCAGGGGCCTTCTTCACGCCAGACATCGGCCTGTCTTTCAGTATCACTGGCTTTGGCTGATAAGCCACTGCTATCCAGCTGTCCGAGCAGGTATTTTATATCGCTGTCATCCGCGCTTAATAAGCTGTATCGGCCAGTGGATTGTAAGGCAGCATTACGTAAGCTTTTTGTATCCAGTTTGGCAATCACAATAGAGCCATCAGCGGCTTTTAAAAAACCACCATCAGCTAATGCAATAGGGGCACCATCGGCTGTGCCAACAGCGAGTATAGAAACACGGTATCCCTGATTACTCAGGTCCTTAATGGTATTTAACGCAGATGCTTCGATACCATCGGTAATTAAAAATATATCGCCTTTTGTAATGCCGGCGTTTTTCATCAGCTCAGCGGCTTTATCTAATGCACTGGATGTATTGGTTCCCTGTGCCGGCATAATATCAGTGGTTAAACTCGGAACAAGTATATTAATGGTGTCGGTATCATCGGTTAGTGGTGTGACGGTGAAGGCGTTAGCGGCATAGGCAATTAATGCAGTCTGGCCTTCTTTGCGTTGTTTTAAAATGTCGGCAATTTTATAACGTGCGCGGCTCAGTCGGCTGGGGCTGATATCTGCAGCATCCATTGAATGTGACAGGTCGAGAGCGATTACCAGTGCTGACTGTTGTTTGTATACGGGTTGCGGCAATTGTTCCCATGCCGGGCCTGCCAGTGAAAGAATGGCCAGCATGCCTGTGGTTATAAATAAAGTGATTGGCCAGTAACTGGTTTGTCCAGGTCTGCCAATTAATAAGTGAGGCAGCAGTTGTGGGTCAATAACTGATTGCCACTGGCCACCACGTAATTTTTTACGCAGCAGTAGCCAGCTGAAAAGCAGCAACGGCAGTAAGGCAAGAAACCATTCAGGGCGAATGAAATGAAAATTTGTCATTATCTTGAAATGCCCATTAATCGTGAAAGGGTAATCACCATGGCAAGTAATAGCGCCAGTGATAACGGCCAGAAGTAAAGTGCGGTTACTGGCCTGAAACTCTGTGCTTCCTGTTCAACCGGTTCAAGTTGATCAAGCAGTTGATAAATTTTGTCGAGTTCATCAGTGCTGCGGGCGCGAAAATATTTGCCGCCGGTTTTTTCTGCGATAGCGGTTAATGTTTTTTCATCCAGATCAGCAGACGGGTTGACCCGTTGTGCGCCGAAAATGGAATAGCGAACCATTTCATCAGCGCCGATGCCAATGGTGTAAATTTTTAATCCCTGCTCGGCAGCCAGCTCGGCAGCTTTTAAGGGTGTGATTTCGCCAGCCGTGTTGGCACCGTCAGTTAATAAAATAAGTACACGGCTACTGGCAGCTTTATCCTGTAAACGTTTTATGGCAAGACCAATGGCGTCACCTATGGCTGTTTCCTGTCCGGCCAGGCCGATCACTGATTCCTGTAATAGAGTATTGACTGTTTTAATATCAAACGTTAATGGTGTTTGCAGATAAGCATTACGTCCGAACAGGATTAACCCCAGTCGATCGCCTTCCCGTTTCTGAATAAATTCCTTAGCCACATGTTTGGTGGCTTCCAGGCGATTAACGGTGCGACCGTTAATATTGAAATCTTCCACCTGCATACTGCCCGATAAGTCGACAGCCATCATCAGATCTCGTCCACTGATCGGGATTTCGATGCGTTCGCCTAACCATTGTGGTCGTGTGGCAGCAATAACAAGGCATGTCCATGCCATTATCGACAGCAGCCGTATCCAGTTATTTTTTTTCCGGGATGTGCCGGAATTTATTTCGGTCTGAAAGTCTTCAATAAAAGGTACGCGCAGTGCGGCATCTTCTACGGTTTGTGCAGCGGGTAGCAGAAAGCGCACAATCAGCGGTAGCGGTAATAACATCAGTGACCAGAGCCATTCAAACTGAATCATTTAATGGTTCTCCGCGGCAAATGATCGATCCAGTTTTTACAGCTGTGGATGAGGTCGTCACCGTTAAACTGGGCCTGTTTCTGGTACGGGGCAGTAAAAATAATTTCACCCATCTGATCGGAAAAAATATTGTCACCTGCCATTTTATTCAGGTAGTTGAGCCAGTCTTTACCTGTCAGGCTGGCAGATTCATATCGTGGGTTATAGCTGATGCATATGCGGCGTAGTAATACGGAAATTTCCTGTGCCAGTTGCGCAGTATTTTGATGATTATTAAACGCCTGTTGAATTTTATTAAATTCAAGGAGCGCAATTTTTTTGAGCGGTTTATTTTTGAAGCGTTTAATTGCTTTTGGAATAAGAAAGGCAATAGCGATAATAATCAGAGCAAGCAGCCACCAGCCTGCCGCGGGCGGCCACCAGAAAACAGGTTCTGGTAAATGAATATCTCGTAACTGTTCTAACGGATTCATTATTTTTTAAGCCCAAGCCCTTTTTGCAGGCTACTTAATAACGGTTGATCTGTGGTTATGTTTAGAAAAAACATATTCAGTCTTTTGCATAACTGGCGCAGATTATTTTCATGGCTTGCAAATTTATTCTGGTAATGCCTGCGTGATGTTTCGTTACGGGTGTTGATGCCAATTTCCTCTATGCCATTACTGACCCGGTAGTATCCTGCTGGTGGTAATGATGCTTCTAACGGGTCTGATATGAAAAGTAAAACAACATCATTATGCCGTGTCAGCTGCGCCAGACTTGATTGCATATCATTATCCATATGGCGAAAATCACTGATCAGAAAAATTAAACTGCCAGGCCGTGCCACACGGCGTAAGCGATTCAGTGCGTGCTGGCCTGAGGTGTTATCTGTAACTGGATTTTTGAAATTATTCCATGCCGGATGATCGGCCAGTTTCTGAATGAAATGTAAGGTGGCAGATTTTCCTCGTTGCGGACGCAGTTCCTGATGCATGGCTTCAGAAAAAATTAAACCACCAATGCGATCACTGTGTTGTGTTGCGCTCCATGCCAGCAGGGCAGCAATTTTTGCAGCTACTACTGACTTGAATGAATTCTGACTACCAAAGAACATGGAGTGGCGATAATCCACCCATAATAATACCGGGCGTTCACGTTCTTCTCGAAACAGTTTGGTATAAGCTTTTCCTGTGCGCGCAGTGACTCGCCAGTCAATGCTGCGGATATCGTCACCCGGCTGATAAGGTCGTGCTTCATCAAACTCCATGCCTCTACCTTTGAAGGCGGATAAATAGTTGCCACTTAGACGGGCTGCGACCTTCCCGGATTTTAATGGCAGGCTTTCCGCAGCGCGATGTAAGCTGATAAGCGTTGATTGTTTAACGCGGACAATGTCATCGGCTTTTATTTCGTCATGGCTAACAGGCATGGTTAAGGAACAGCAATACGAGCAATTAATTCATGAATGAAACGATCGGTGGTAATGCCTTCTGCTTCTGCTTCAAAGCTGAGGATAATTCTGTGGCGCATGACATCATGTGCCATGGTTTGAATGTCTTCCGGCGCAACAAAATCTCTTCCTGCTAACCAGGCATGGGCCCGGGCACAACGATCAAGTGCAATGCTGGCACGGGGGCTGGCGCCATACTCTATCCAGTTGGCAAGGTCGTTGCCATAGACCGCAGGATTACGCGTGGCGAGGGTGAGCTGTAGTAAATATTCTTCCAGATTATCAGCCATATGGATATCCAGCACTTCTTTACGGGCAGTAAACAAATCTGCCTGCGAAATAGTACTGGCGGGTCTGGCCTGCTCACGTAAATCATTGCGTGCTTCATTACGGGCCAGGCTTAGAATTTCTTTTTCCGCCGTTGCGTCTGGATAATCAATGAAGACATGCATTAAAAAACGGTCCAGTTGTGCTTCTGGTAACGGGTATGTGCCTTCCTGTTCAATCGGGTTCTGTGTTGCCATGACCAGAAACAGGTCGGGTAATTTGTAGGTTTGTGAACCCACGGTGATTTGCCGTTCAGCCATGGCTTCGAGTAATGCGGACTGTACCTTGGCAGGGGCCCGGTTAATTTCATCTGCCAGTATTAAATTATGAAATAGCGGTCCTTGCTGGAATTTGAATGTGCCATCCTGTGGGCGGTAAATTTCTGTACCGGTCAGATCGGCCGGCAGTAGATCCGGGGTGAACTGAATGCGATGAAAATTAGCTTCAATACCTTCACTGAGCACCTTGATAGCGCGGGTCTTTGCAAGGCCAGGGGCGCCTTCGACTAATAAATGGCCATCGGCGAGTAAGGCAATGAGTAAGCGATCCACCAGCATGGTCTGGCCAATAATGTGCTGGCTAACATAGGTTTTTAATTGTTGAATTGCCTGTTGTCGTGACAAGTTTATTCCCCTGAGTAACTATGATATTGAGCGTTATTTTAGGCATTAGATGGCCCTACGCCAAGAGTGATAACAATATGTGCCTTAAAAGACAATAGAAATTTAATTTAGTTTTAAGGTGTGGTTAAAAAAATGAACGGGTTTTTGTCGTTGTTAAATGCTTAAATGCCGTATCTGTATATCAATTTATGATTTCATAAATAGAGGAAGATGATATTTTATAGGCTAATAGTCTTGATATAGATGACATATCCTTTTATAGTTTATCAAAAATAATAATAAAGATGATCAGGATCAGGCATCTTATTGCCGTGGTATGAGTTGTTGATGTACGGATAAAGTATCAGTGATTCAGGCAGTATGGGTTTGCTATGAGTTACGATATTCTAGTTGATGAACAAAATCGAATAATCAATATAACATGGAATGGCACTATTGATTTATCAACCCTGAAGAGACATATGCTGTCTTATAATTATCATATGACACACACTGATCATTATGTGCTTTATGATTTTAGAAATGTGAGTGACATAGTGCTTAGCAAGGATGATATTTCTCAGGCCGCCAGTTTGTCCAGGCAGGTCTTCGATCCTCTTCTTAAAGATATTAAAGTGGCCTTGCTGACAGGGGATTCAGAGTTAGAGGAACTAACAGAATTGTTTATTGCTTTAAGAAAGGAGCAGTCCGTGACTTCGCCTGATTATGGGTTTTATAAAGATTTTGATCAGGCAATGTCCTGGTTGCTGAATAGTGAATAATTTGATTGATTTATGCGAAGCAGATCTGACATCTGTGGAACATGCGAATGCCATTCTTGTTCTGTTATCAATTTATGCGCTCGATCCTATGGGTGGAGGTGTGCCGCTATCCGAACATACAAAGAAAAATTTAATCGGTGAACTTGGTAAACGAACAGATAGTCTCGTTGTTCTGGCATTTGACGGCCTTCGTCCGGTTGGACTGATAAATTGTTTCGAAGGTTTTTCTACTTTTCTGTGTAAGCCGTTAATGAATATTCATGATGTTATTGTTCATCCTGAATATAGAGGTCGAGGGATAGCAACATTAATGCTGCAAAAAGTAGAATTTATTGCACGGTGGCGAGGCTGTTGCAAGCTGACTCTCGAAGTGCTCGAAGGTAATCAGGTTGCAAAAGCAGCTTATCGTAAATCTGGTTTTATAGCCTATCAGCTTGATCCTGAAATGGGGCAGGCTCTTTTCTGGGAAAAGAAGCTCGACTAAAACTCTCCCCAGCTCTTACGTTTGCGCCATGAAATTCTTGGAATGATTAATCCAAAAATCAGACTGCCCAGCGATACTACGGCACCAATCACAAACCATTCTTTTATGTTTTGATCTTTTAATGTGTTATTTTCATTAATTAAGGCATTAATTTTATGGGTCTTGGTTTCTATTTCCTGCTTCAGCTGTTCATTTTCTTCAGCTACTTTAATCGGGTTTGCTGCGGAGTTTCTGAGTTTTGTCAGTGTGGTTAGTAGTTGTTCTTTTTCCTGATGTAATTCCTGGTTTTTACCGGTTAGGTCATCTATCAGTTTATTGGCCTGATCAATTTTTTGTTTGAGCGGTGCATTATCCTGTGTGATGGCTTCGAGGCGACGATTTGCTTTTTCCAGTTGTTCTTTTGCGCCGGGGTTATCCATTAACAGTTTGGCTTCAACCCAGCCTTCAGTATCATCTATCTGTGTTTTAATATAACTGCCATCTTCTGATGTTTCCAGAATGCTTAGTCTGGTGCCGCTAGGAATAAATTTAATGATTTTGTGTCTATTGGTGGTGCCGGTGCGCATCGGAATTGTCAGCTCGTCGGTGACGTAGCGAGTTGAGCCTGCGAGGCTATCGCCGATGGGTAAAACAAGCAGGCTAAAAATAAAGCTGCAGGATATTGCGTATTTATACATGATATTCATTTTGTAGTTGACCAGTTAGTTTTGTAATCTACTGATTTTGTTTGTTATTGCTGCGTGCCAATTCACATTCTAGCAAATTTGCGTAATAGATATAGGTGTGATTGGCAGGGTTTAATCAGCTGAATTGATGAAATGATCAACATCCTTCATCGCCTGAAATTGCTTGATATCGATACCGGCTTGGTGAAAGTCATAGGCTTCAGGATAGCCACTGGCCTGTTCGGCTGCCTGTTTTGCTTTATTGATCCAGTGATGACACCAATGTTTGAGGTTAGATAATTGTTTCTGTTCTATCTGTTGGGTGGCCATGGTCAGTATTTGATAAAAGCCATTACGTGATAAGTGGCAATGTATAGCGGCTAATTTTGCGATATCCAGTTGTTCAAGTGCATCAATCAGTGCGGCGGTTTTCTCGGTCAACAGTGCCTGTCGAGTCTTTTCAGAGAATGTATGAAGAATATTTTCAATGGTCTTACAGGCCTCAGGATGATTGGATGTATTGGAAAATACAGTAATAAATGCTTCCAGTGTGCTCAGGGCGTCATGTGTTTTACTGATGTCCCGTGAACGTTTTAATAACTTCTCACAAAATTTGTTAAGTTCATCGGCATGGATAGAGAGGCTAAGTGAGGTGTGCTGAGTCATAGTCATTGCCAGTATTGATCATGGAAAAATGCAGACTAAAGATTATTATGTAATAAGGTTTCTGAATATGTTTATGATCAATTTTTGGACAAATGATAATTAAACAGTGCTATTTTCCTGTATCTGGAGCATCTCCATTATGGCATTGATATCAAGATGTTGCTCAACTGCATCGGCTAATCGATCAATACTCTGCTCTCTTAACAGGAAATAGTTTTTCGATTCTGGCTGTTCAAGCCCTGCCCATTGCAGGATAGCATCACAGGCTGATTGCTGATCAAACAAACCGTGAAAATAGGTCCCCATGATTTGTCCGTCGTTTGAAATGGCGCCATCTGTCTGTCCGTTAGTCATAATGGCGGGTCGTTCCAGTGCAATGCCTGTGCTGATGCCAGCATGTATTTCATAACCGGTAACCCGGGCATGGTTCAGGCATAGGTGACCACTTTTATTATGTAACTGTTTGTCATGATGCAGCACGGTTTCCATTTCAAAATAGGCCAGTGCATCACTGGAGCCGCTGATGCCCTCAATACCCAGTGGATCATGTATTGTATGGCCCAGCATCTGAAAGCCGCCGCAGATACCTAATACTTTTCCATGATAGCGCAGATGGCGTTGTAAATAGCGATGCCAGTTCTGTTGATATAGCCAGTGTAAATCGGCACGAACACTTTTGCTGCCAGGTAGAATCACCAGATCACAGTCAGGTATTGTCTGATCAGGACCAATGAACTGGAAATCAACTTTGGGATGCAGGCGTAAGGGATCGAAATCAGTGTGATTACTGATGCGTGGCAATGCAGGGACAATAATTTTTAATGCATTATTATCGGTTACAATTGAGTCAAGATTCAGTGCATCTTCGGCTTCGAGGTGCAGACCTTGTAAATAAGGTAAAACACCGAGCACCGGTTTGCGCGTGTTATTTTCCAGCCAGTCGAGTCCGGGGTTTAGTAATTCAATATCACCTCTGAAGCGGTTAATGATGAAGCCTTTAATGCGATCTTGTTCTGATTCAGACAACAGGGCGAGTGTGCCGGTTAAATGGGCAAAGACACCACCCTTATCAATATCGGCAATTAACAGTACCGGGCAGTCGACTGCTTCGGCAAAACCCATATTGGCAATATCCCTGTCTCTAAGATTAATTTCTGCCGGACTGCCGGCACCTTCAACTATGATGGTTTGATATTGCTGGCTGAGACGTTGATGGGATTCAAGCACCGCTGCCATGGCGGTGGTTTTATAATCATGAAAAGTGCTGGCTTCCATGTCGCGTAAAGCCTTGCCATGAATTATGACCTGGGCGCCGGTGTCCGAATTGGGTTTTAATAACACCGGATTCATATCAGTGTGCGCTTCCAGTCCACAGGCCTGTGCCTGAACAGCCTGGGCGCGACCAATTTCACCGCCATCAATAGTAACAGCGCTGTTCAATGCCATGTTCTGTGGTTTAAACGGTACAACAGATATGCCTTTGCGTTTCAGTACCCGACACAGGCCTGTGACCAGTGTACTTTTGCCGGCATCCGATGTTGTACCCTGAATCATAAGTGTGTTGTTAATCATGTTAGAATTTCAGTTTGTTTTATTAGCGAGCAGTTGATAGCGATGTATTGTATGCGTTTAGTATCAGGTCTGGTGTTATATCTTATTGTGTTAACAGTTCAGGCACAAATACTGGTAGAAGATGATCTTGGTCGAACCATTATTTTGCAAAAGCCAGCCGAAAGAATTATCAGCCTGGCACCCCATGTAACTGAATTACTTTATGCTGCCGGTGCCAGCGATCAAATGGTGGGTGTGGTCAGCTACAGCGATTACCCTGAACAGGCAAAAAAAATTCAACAGGTGGGTAACTATAACAAATTTGATATGGAGGCAATTGTTTCAATAAGGCCGGATTTAATTGTCGCCTGGAAAAGCGGTAATCCGGATGAGCAGGTAGAAGAACTGATTAAGCTTGGCTTTAATGTTTATTATAGTGAACCGAGAAAACTGGATGATGTGGCAACCAGTTTAAAACAATTGGGAAAATTAATGGCAACAACAGGCACTGCTGATCAGGCCGCAGAAGACTATTTGCATCGTTTAAATCGAATTCGAAAAGACAATATCGCAAAAGCAAAAGTAAGCGTTTTTTATCAGGTCTGGAATCAGCCCTTATTAACAATAAATGGCGAACATTTAATCAGTGATGTGATTCAGTTATGCGGCGGTGAAAATGTGTTTGCCGATGTTAAAACATTTGTGCCCCAGGTAAACGTAGAAGCGGTTATTGAAAGAAATCCGCAGGTTATTGTTGTTGGCATGAATGATGATCGACAGGACTGGCTCGATGAGTGGCAGCAGTGGAAAGAATTAATAGCAGTAAAAAAACATCATGTCTTTCCCATCAATGCCGATCTGATTGTGAGGCATACACCGAGACTGTTATTGGGCGCCGAGATATTATGTAAATGCCTTGATGATGTCAGATTATAGAAAATATATCTGGTTTATAAGTGTATGAAATTTAAGCTTATATAAAATATAAATTATTATTTTCGACAAATGGATTTGTTATCATCCTGTCGTTGGAGTATATTCCTCGAACTTGTTATGGGTCCTGAAGCAACAGGATAATAGGGAAGTCAGTGAACATTAGTGATTCTGACGCTGCCCCCGCAACGGTAAATGAGTAAAGTGAATCAGGTGTAACCAGCCACTGCGTAAGCGGGAAGGTGATTCACATAGACGATGTCCTCATAAGCCCGGAGACCTGCCCATACTATTAACCAGCGAGTTGCGGAGGGCGGCTTTGAGGATTATCGTGTGCTGCCGACTCTGGCGATCCGTCTTTCTCTATCTCTCCTGTCGTAATTGCTGATATTTCATAAGTTGTGACGACGGATGATCAAACAGTTTAATTTACAATTTATTTTTACTCTGATGCTGTTGTGCCTGTCATTCCATGTCGTTGCTGAAGCATTAAAAGTTACTATTGTTAAATCATCTGCTGAGCATAAAAATGTTGGTGAAGTTGAACTGGCAAGTGCGACCAGTTCTTATTCTGTTATCGAATCACAGCAGTTCGAAGAAAAGCATGAAGACCTTGCCAAGTTGATTGAGCATGAAACGGGTGTTCAGGTAAGATCTGCCGGTGGTCAGGGCAGTTTCTCTACGGTGAGCTTGCGCGGAGCCAGCAGTGAACAGGTGATGGTCTATCTTGATGGCATGCTACTTAATCAGGCATCCGGAGGTGCTGTAGATTTAAGCTTGATTCCACTGGCAAATGTAGAGCGTATCGAGATTTATCGAGGAACAGTGCCTATAGAACTTGGCAATGCTTCAATGGGCGGGGCTGTTAATATTATCAGTAAGAGAAGTTCAGCTGACAATATGCGCTTAAAAGTTTCTTTGGGTAGTTTTGGTTTGCAGTCCTATGTATTTTCCAGCAACACAGGTGATGAGAAAAATAATTTTCTGTTGTCTGCTAATTCAATATCCAGTGATAATGATTTTGTTATTCTTAATGATAATGGTACCCCGCTCAATCCTTCGGATGATCGTTATGAACCACGTTATAACAATGCATTGTTACAGAAGTCACTGCTAACCAAATGGCAATATCAGTTTAATCAGAATCATGATGTTGATACGCGTTTTGAGTATCTTGATAAAAAAAAGCAATTACCCCATCGTCAGAATTATCCTCTGGCTCAGGCCAGTTTCGATACCAGTGTTTATGATTTTGTAACTCAACTTAATAACAGGAGCCTGGTTAATGGTTCTATGGATGTTGGATTAAAGATTTTTACGCGTAGAAAAGATGAGTTATTTAATGACGAGCTAATACAAATTGGTTATCTCAGTCAGAAAGTTAATATGAATTCGAAAAAGAATGGTAGTGAACTATTTTCATCGGCTAAATTCGATAGCGCACAGTTAAAATACAGGGTGTTATTTGAGGATGAAGCCTTTGAGTTTGAGGATATGTTGAATAATCGGGCATACAGGGATAACAATCGTCGTCTGCTGGAGCAGGGAATTGAATATAAACAATATTTGTTTAATGAGGATCTTATTGTAAATGCGTCGCTCAGGAATATAAGTGTACGAGACAGGATACATGCCGTATTAGATGTATTTGGTAATCAGATTGATATTGGCGAAAAGAAATATTCAGAAAGCAATTCTCAACTAGGTGCAAAATACAGGTTTAATGCGCAGTCGTTTGTCACTGTTAATTTTGCTGATTATATTCGTATACCCTCATTTTTTGAGTTATTTGGTGATCTCGGCTATTTCAGGGGAAGTCCTGATCTGCTGAATGAATCAGGTTTCAATTCGGATATTGGGTATGCCTATACATGGTATAAACCGGGCAGCTGGTTGCATGATGCGCGTTTTTATTCAGGTTATTTTTTTAATCGGGTCAATAATCTAATTGTTAGAGATTATAACTCCTTTGGTGTTGGCGTTTCAAAAAATATAGCAGATGCTGATGTTCGGGGTGTTGAGTTTGATTTAAAAATTTATCCCGGTAGTTTCTCGGTTTTTTTTAATACTTCGATAATTCAGTCTGTAGGGTCTAGTGATGTTCTGGCCTATGATGGCAACAGTTTGCCGGGGCAGTTCGAACAGGATTACAACCTGTATGTTTCTTATGAAATGCAGAGCTGGATTTTTAGTATGGACTGGGATGTAAAAAAAATTATGTTCTACGACAGGGCGAATCTTTTACAGGCGCCGGATGTTTCAAATTTGAATTTCAGTATTCTTAAATCATGGAAAAGCAGCAGTGTTGAGTTCAGTGTAAAAAATTCACTGGATAAAGCGTTTATGGATTTTCAGTATCAGCCTGCTCCGGGAATTTCTTATTACTTAACTTATAATCTTAAAATTTAGAGGTAAACAATGAAAATATATTTTCTTTTATTGGCAGTTTTACTGGTGTCTGCATGTTCAAATGATGTTAGTCATCAGGCTGTGGTGGATGTGGATGTGGTTGTTGCAACCAGGGCGCCTGATTATAGTAGTGGTGCGTATTCGGTAATTAATGAACTTGCGGCTAATTCGTTTATGGCAACTAATGAGCTGGCTCCAACATCCTCTGATGTTTTTGTTGCTGCGTATGGGGCTCATTATTATTTTTTCAATAAAACTGATGCAAGTGTAACCAAATATTCGTATACAGATGCGACCACACCAGTCTGGCAGTTTAGTGTTAATGATGCGGCCGATACAGGTGCCAATCCATACGCAATGATTTTTGTTAATGAAACTAAAGCCTATATCCTGCGTTATGGAAAAGCCACAGCATGGATTGTTAATCCTTCTGCTACTATAGAAAGTGATTTTAAAACAGGTGAGCTGGATTTAACTGCTTATGATGATGGAGATGGTATCCCAGAAATGGCAAATGGCATTATAGTTGGCAATAAACTTTTTATAACAATGCAGCGTCTTGATAGAAATAACTTCTGGTCGCACACTAATATTGTTTATGTTGCAGTATTTGATGTGACAACAGATCAGGAAATTGACACCAATTATCCAGGCGATGCTGTTATGGGTATTCCCATGGAAATAATAAATCCAAACACTGATATTGCTTATGATGCAGTACTGAATAAAGTATTTGTTCAGGGGCAGGGTGATTATTTCGGGGGTAACTATACAGGTGGAATAGAATCAATTGACCCAGATACCTATAATACGCTTCTGGAGCTGGATGACGGTGATCAAATTACCCATGATTATGGTTTTATTTCCGGGTTGGCTATTTCGTCTGCGACACGTGGGTATTTTGTCAGTTACGTTGGTTGGGGTGATAATTATCTGTACACATATAATCCGGCAACGGGTGCTATCCAGCTAAGTACAGTAACAGCTGTGCAAGGTATCAATATTGCATCGATTGCATTTGATGCTAATGGTCGTTTGTGGGTAGCAGATGCAACTAATGCTACTGTGCATATTATTGATGCGGTTAATGACACATTGATTGATTCTGTATCAACTGTGTTAAGCCCAATTAATATGGCGTTTGCTCAGTAATTATACTGGCGGGCCGGTAGTGGCCCGCCTTTATTCTGCAATATAGATTTTACGTCTATCAGTCTGGATAAGGCTGATAGGATGCTGATAGGTTTCTTCCAGTAGTTGTTCCTGAAGTATCTCACTGGTTAATCCGTGTTGCTGTTTTCCGTCTCCGGTTAACAGAAGTACGTGATCACAAAAACGTGCTGCCAGGTTAATATCGTGCAAACTCATGATGACAGCATGATGATGTTGTTTTGCATGCTGACAGATATGATCAAGTATGCTGATTTGATAATTTAAATCCAGATGACTGTTGGGTTCGTCCAGCAGGAGTAGTTCAGGATTCTGGGTTAGTAAAGTGGCAATGGCTACCCGTTGTCTCTCACCACCGGAAAGCTGGTTGATCTGACGATGCGCAAGATTATGTAAATCGACCTGATTCAGTGCTGTCATTGCGATGTCATGATCCTGCTGACTTTCCCATTGCCACTGAGATATATAAGGGTGACGACCAATGAGAACGGTTTCCAGAATGGTAGAAGGAAATGCATCTTCATGATGTTGTAACAGCAGTCCGATCTTCTGCGCAATCTGTTTACGGCTCATGTTATGGATATTGTTATCGGCAATGATCAGTTCACCAGAGTCCGGTTGGCGTAATCCGGCGAGTGTGTGTAACAGGGTCGTTTTGCCAATGCCATTACGGCCCAGTACGCCCCAGATCTGACCGGGTTCTATGGTCAGGTTTAAATCCGTGCAAACCCGGGTGCTGTCAATGCGAATAGTAAGACGATTAGCTTGCAGTAAGGACATTAGACAGTTTGTCGCTGAAAACTTTTGTTAAGTAATAGCAAAAAGAAAGGCACACCAATAAATGCAGTGATAACACCAACGGGTAATTGCTGTGGGGCTATGATGGTACGTGCCAGTGTATCTGATATAAGTAATAAACTGCCGCCCAGTAAAACAGAAGCAGGGATCAATAAACGATGGTCACTGCCGGATAACAGACGCAGCATATGAGGTACGATGAGCCCGATAAAACCAATGCTGCCGGCCTGAGTAACAGCAAAGGCGGTGAGCAGTGATGCAAGAATAAATAAACTGATGCGTAATGGTGTTACCGATATACCTAAAGCACTGGCCTGTAGTTCGCCACGGGATAGAATATTCAGCTGGCGTGCAATGAAGAAACTGATTATCAGGCCTGTGACAAGTGCAACAAGGCTGGTGGGGTCGGCTGTGATATGACTGATGTCACCCATGAGCCAGAATAACATGCCACGCAGGGGTTTTTCCGGTGCAATAGATAGAATAAAGTTAATCATTGCACCCCAGCCGGCAGCAATAACAACACCGGTCAGCAATAAACGGGCGGGATTCCAGCTGCCCTTGCCATGGGAAAGGCCAAACACTAACACAATGGAAATCAGCGCACCGATAAATGCGCTGCCGGATAGCCATGAGCTCGAAACGCCCATTAACATGGCAATGAGTGTGGCGACTGATGCGCCACCGGAAACACCGAGTATATAGGGGTCGGCTAATGGGTTGCGCAACAGTACCTGCATCAAAACACCGGCCAGTGATAACAAACCGCCAGTGACGAAGGCGATATAGGCGCGAGGTGCGCGTAGGTCCCAGACAATAGTATGGGCGATATTGGCGTCTGTAGTCGTTAGTGCAGACCAAATTTGTGAGAATGAAAGTTGTATACTGCCTACTGAAAAGGCAAACATAAATGTGGCCATGCTTAGCATAATCAGTGTAACCAGAAGTGTCATGGGTCTGAGCATGGTGAAAAGTAGTTAGTAAAAGAAGTTGTGATTATAAGCTACATGTAAACTGAGTAAACAGTGCAGGAACGAGTAAGTGCTTATAAACTGAATCTAAACCAGATATTGCTATGGGTAAGACAATGGGTTATCGATTATCAAAAATTTACACACGTACCGGTGATAAAGGTACTACTGGCATGGCTGATGGCAGTCGAGTTGAAAAAGACAGTTTGCGAGTTGCCGCAATGGGCGATGTTGATGAATTGAATAGTGTGCTCGGGATGGTGCTGTCAAAGTGCCAGCCAGGCGTTGTTAATGAAGTATTATTCACCGTACAACATGATTTATTTAATCTGGGTGCGCAAATAAGTATTCCGGAGTGTAATCTTATTACAGAGCAACGGGTAGAGTGGCTTGAGCAACAGCTGGATGCCATGAATGAGGACTTGCCACCACTAAAAGAATTTATATTACCTGGCGGTGGTGAAGCAGCATCTATTTGCCATCTTGCTCGAACAGTCTGTCGCAGAGCAGAGCGAACGCTTTTTTCATTGGCGAAAGAACATGAATTTAGTGACAATATAAAAGCTTATATTAATCGTTTATCTGATCTTTTATTTGTTGCCTGTCGTGTATTGAGTCGTGAGGCGGGTGAAGCAGAGGTTTACTGGCAATCAGAGCGACTAAAAAAATAATCAATCATAATTATGCGAATTGGTATTGATCTTGGCGGGACAAAAATAGAAGCCATTGCACTGGATGAAGCCGGTGACGAATTGTTTCGTCAGCGTGTGGCAACACCTGTTAATGATTATTGGCAGGTATTAAATACTATTGTTGAACTTGTTAATCTTGTTGAGCAGAAAACGCAGCAGCAGGGCAGCATTGGTGTAGGTACACCGGGAGCACTGTCACCCGCGTCGGGTTTGTTGAGAAACTCCAACTCTGTTTGTTTAAATCATCAGCCGGTAAAACAGGATCTGGAAAAACTGTTAGAGCGTGAGATTCGTATCGCCAATGATGCTAACTGTTTTGCGTTGTCAGAAGCCACTGATGGTGCGGCAATGGGTGCCGATATTGTATTTGGTGTGATTATCGGTACCGGAACAGGTGCCGGCGTAGTGGTTAACGGCACGGTGCTCACCGGCCCTAATGCAATTGCCGGTGAGTGGGGGCATAATCCCTTGCCATGGCCGGCAGATGATGAGCGTCCCGGCCCAGAATGTTACTGCGGTAAACAGGGTTGTATTGAAACCTTTTTATCCGGCCCTGGAATGGCAAAGGATTATCAGAACAGAACAGGTCAGCAATTGAATGCAGAACAGATTGTTGCACTTGCTAAACAGGGTGACGCACAGGCGGAAACAATATTACGGTGTTATGAAGATCGGATGGCCAGAAGTCTGGCCCATGTCATCAATATTCTGGATCCCGATGTAATTGTGCTCGGTGGGGGTATGTCGAATATTCAGCGACTGTATGTCAACGTACCAGCGCAATGGGGGCAATATGTTTTTTCAGATAAGGTTTTTACAAAACTAATAGCACCCCGATTTGGAGACTCCAGTGGTGTCAGGGGTGCTGCCTGGTTATGGGGCTAAATCTGGAATAATAATGAGCAAAGGTATATTCAGACAGATAAAGCTGGTCCATCTGAATGTTATTTTTTGTTTTTCTGGAGATGAAGTTGAATTGTTCACTGCTTTATCAGATACACAATATTCATTAAGCGTTGAGCAATTAAAACAAGCCATTAAAGCGCGTAAGGTATCCAGTGAGTTTGCAATGAGCAACAGGGTAAGCGCTTATTCAAATCTATACGATTATAAAAAACAGTGATTATTGTTTTATCGGAAAAGTATTTGTTTTGCCAGATTATCGCGTGCAGGGTATTGATCAGTTGCCGGGCAGACCAATGATTATTCTGACATATTGATTAATACGGATATTCATCAAGTCAGGGATGTAAAAGCCGGATTGTTTGAAAAAATGATTGGCATATTTTATTAAATTAAATCGTTATAATTGTGATTGATTATTTAATGATGGATTTTTGAGGTTTTAAATATGAGCTGGTGGGGAAAAGTAGTTGGTGGTGGTTTTGGATTTATGTTGGGCGGCCCTTTGGGGGCTATTATGGGCGCGGCGTTGGGTCACCATTTTGATAAGGGACTTAGTAATCTAGAAAGCATTGGTGTTGGTGATCAGCAACGTACACAGGCCGCCTTTTTTACCGCAACTTTTTCTATTATGGGGTTTCTGGCGAAAGTTGACGGTCATGTCTCTAAAGACGAAATTGCCATGGCACAGCATGTCATGGCGCAGATGAATTTATCTGCAGAGCAGAAAAAAGCAGCGATTGCCCTGTTTAATGAAGGCAAGGCATCGGACTTTCCTCTGAATAAAGTGTTACAGCAGTTCCGCATGGAATGTCATCGCAGAACCAGCTTGTTACGTATGTTTATGGAAATATTAATTTCAACTGCCATGGCAGATGGTGTTCTGCATGCAGAAGAAAGTAAAGTGATTAGCAGCATAGGCCAGCAATTAGGGTTTGATAAACATTATATCGACCAGTTGCTTAATATGATTAATGCCCAGTATAAGTTTAACGACAGGCCTCAAAAAAACGCCAGCTCCAGTATTAGTGATGCCTATGCAGTGCTTGGTGTTGATAAACATATCAGCGATGCAGAGTTGAAAAAAACCTATCGACGTTTAATGAGTCAGCATCATCCGGATAAGTTGGTTTCCAAAGGCTTGCCTGAAGAAATGATAAGCCTGGCAAATGAAAAAACACATGAAATAAAGTCTGCTTATGAGTTAATCAGGCAGTCAAGAAAATAGCGGCTCAATTTAATTGCTATAAGTTATATTGGATCGGGGTTAAAAATTATTAAATAAATAACGATAGCTGAAAAGCCATGGCTGCCATTTGCGGAATTTCATGTCACGCCTGAGGTTGCCTTTCGATGCCCGGGGGCAACCAGCCCGGTGAAATCTGCCTGTTATAAAACAGGAGAGCATCTACCGGATTATTTGTGGGTACGTCCGGTGCATGCTATGAAGGCATTAGCCCACCACAAATTTCTCTACAAATTTTATTTTATGCCTGATATGTAAAGAAGTAATCAGGTATTTGGGTTGGCTTTTGTAGGGACAATCTGACAAGTGGTGTTACGTTGATCAATTGAGGTCACAGCTGTTAGTTGACCTTAAAATAGTCAGATTTGAATCTGAAATTTGAGCGACTATCTTCGGTTCTTATAGGTCATAAAGATATTCTTTTAACACAATAGTAAAAATTGATTTGGATCATAGTTTACTAAAGTCTAATTTAATAATATTAAACTGGTTCTGTGTCGGGGGGTGAAAATATAAGTGATATTTTGATTATTTTAGATACTACGACCTGATTGTTAATGACTGTCGCTACGGCATTGTCTTTTGTGGTTATTCTATTAACTTGATTTCTTGAAATAACAGGAGCAAGTGATCTAAAACTTTGATGCCGGGTATTTTTTATAACTACATTTCCAAGAAAATATAAAAATGATTCTAAAATCCTCAAAAATAAAAGAAAAGATTTGTGAAAGCTGTGGATTAAAGAAATCCTGTGGTGACCTGCCCGGCTTTTGCATACTGTTACACTATGTTTCTATCGCTTTAGTGGTTATCTTGCTGTTTTATTTGTTAATAACTATGAATTCGAAATAGATGTAACTTGCATGACTGTTTGATTGCGAAAATACAACAAACGAAGTTCTGCTCATGGCTATAATCCATCATAATGAATAACGGTTGGTGGAAACAAATGGCCGTGTTTAGATGAACTGGTTACTGATTTTTAAACTTGCCGTTTTAATGTCGTGGTGTGAGAAAATATCGTTAATGACGGCAAGTATATCGGCGCCAGCACTGATCAGTTGCCCTGCGTTGTCGGATGTAATGCCGCCGATGGCGCAAACCGGTATCTGAAGTTCCTGTCTGGCTCTGCTTAGTAAAGCAACTTCTGCTTTTTTTGCATCGGGTTTTGTTGATGATGAAAAAAAACTGCCAAAGGCAATATAATCGGCTTGCTGTTGTTGTGCCGTGACAGCCAGTGAAAAATCATTATAACAGGAGACGCCTATAATTTTGTTGGCGCCCAGTTTTTTGCGGGCTTCCGTGAGTGGTGTGTCATGTGCGCCGATATGCACACCATCCGCACCTGATTCTATTGCCAGTTCAATATCATCATTAATAATTAAAGGTGCCTGGTATTGATGGCATAATTCTTTTAGTGCCTGCGATTGTTTCAGGCGTTTTGTTTTGTCCTGGCTTTTATCTCTGTACTGCACAATTCTGGCACCACCCTGCAGTGCAAATTCAATTTGCTGGATAAATTGTGGTTCAGGAATTAAATGTTCATCAGTGATGACATATAGACCGGCCAGTGGTGTCATGATTATTTTGCCCAGTAAAAACGATTGGGTATTAATTGCCCCATACCCAGATGCTGTGCCTGTTGCAATGTTTTGTAGGTATAGTCGAGGGCGGTATGTATAGCGCTGACAGGCTCATTGCCCTGGGCGATAAGTCCTGCAATAGCTGATGCCAGTGTGCAACCGGAACCATGAAACTCATTTGGTAGACGTGCGTAGGTGAAAGTTTCTATCAGTCGGTTGTTGGAAAATAAACTGTGTTGCACATCTTTTGTTTTTGCATGAGTACCGGTCAGTAATATGTAATCAGCGCCCATGTCCAGCAATTCCATCGCGGCCGCTTCATGATTGTCAGATTCTTTTGCCAGTTGGCGTGCTTCCAGCGTATTAGGCGTAACAATATAACTGAGTGGCATAATCAGTAGCTTAATCGCATCTACCAGTGATTGTTGTGCCAGTTTGCCGCCGCCGCCACCGGCCAGTACGGGATCAAAAATAACCGGTAGTTGAGGATAATCGTTGAGAATGCTGTGAACCGCCTGTGCAATTTCAATATTGCCGAGCATGCCTATTTTGATTGCGGTGACGGGCATGTCTTCGAGTACGGCACGTGCCTGCTGAATGATGATGTCGGCATTAATGCTTTGAAACGATTTTACATTGTGGGTGTCCTGTACCGTGAGGGCAGTGACAATTGGGGCGGTATGTACACCCTGGGCACTGATGGCTTCGATGTCTGCCTGAATGCCGGCACCACCAGTGGGATCCAGGCCGGAAAAAGACAATACAACGGGTTTCTGAGCGTCTGGTGACATGATTTAAAGTGTCCCCGCCTGTTTGGCCAGTAACCAGGTTTTTGCCGAGAGCTCAAATGAACAGGTCCATTTATAGGCAAGGTTCATGGTTTCAGCTGTGGCATAAACACCGTGTCCACGAACCACCATGACGGGATAATCTGCCAGTATATCGGAAACTGCTTCAGCAGCCTGTTCAAGGTATTGATCATAGGCAATGGAGATCACCGGAATTTTCTCGAAATAATACTGACCTTCGAAATCCACCGGTATAAAGTCATGGCCATTCAGTGTTGCTGCCACACTATAGGCGCCGTGACTGTGTAACACGGCTCTGGCTTTGGGATTTTTTCGGTATACAGCCAGATGCAGCGGTCCATCCAGTGATGCCCTGTGACCCAGTGTGCCATCTATGTTGCATGCCACCAGATCATCAGCCTGAAGGGTATCGGCACAGGCGCCTGTGGGTGTAACCCATATGGATTCAGAATCCTGAATGGATGCATTGCCGCTGTGGGAGTCGTTATAGCCGTAACGCCTTAACCATTGATAGTACTGGATGAGTTCTTGTTTGCTGTTCATGCGGAAATGTTACTCTTTAAAACAGAGTACATCCAGACTAGCAGATATGACGACAGGTTTCCGAGAGTTCAATGATGCGGTTACGAATGACCTGTATATCTTCGGCTTCCGGGGAAATGTGCAGGTATTCCTGATAGCCTTCCAGTGCAGGTCGTGAGCATTCCAGTGCATCATAAATAAAGGCTCTGGCTTTAATGGAGTCGAGTTTGTCAGAGTCCTGATTGATCATGATGTTTGCAATGCCCAGTGCCTTGCCCCAGTCCTGATTTTGCATGTAGATATTACGTAGATTACGTAATATACGCATGATGATATCGCGATTGGGTGTGGTTGCCAGCAGACCGCTAAAATGCTGACGTTTGAGTTTGTTGCCATAAAATTCCTGTAATCGCTCTTCAATATCATCTTCATTCAGCGAAATGCCGCCAAAATAAGGATCCAGAACAATGGCGGCATCGTTTAGTTCCAGTTTAACCAGAAAATGACCGGGCAGTGAAACCCCGCTTAATGGCAGTCCCAGTTGATGTCCGAGTTCAATATAGAGAATAGACAGGCTGATGGGTATACCCAGCTTTCTGTCCAGTACATCATTCAGGAAACTGTTTCGGGGGTCATAAAAGTGTTCTGAATTACCTTCAAAGCCTTTTTCAAGAAACAGTACTTTATTGATGGCCGTGAGGATTTCAGCGGCACTGGCTTCTTCAGACAGGTGACTACGAATTTCCTCAGCCAGTTCGGTAATCCGTTGCAGCTGCGACTGAATTTTCAGTTCGGGATATTCGAGGCGAGCAACCAGCAGCGCGCCTTCAGCCAGATTAATCTGGTTATCGGGCTGGCTCAAAAGTTGTTCAAATTCAGTTTTTAAGGATTGTTCCTGCATAAGATCTTTACCGCATGGTGGTAATAAAGTGTGGTTCAGGGTTGGCGGTTTTGCAAGGAAGTCGAGGTAGTAATTCAAAGCCGTTTGTCAGTTATATAGGTATACATAACGTAAAAATACGGTTAATTCAGCCTTCTGGAATGTGGTTAGTCGGTGTAATGAGTAAATATCAAAGCGGGTCTTCTCGGTAACGCATCCGTATGCCATGTTCCAGGGAAAGTTTAATTTCTTCCGGGGCCAGCTCTTTTGGAAATTTAACGCCGGATATCTGAGCACCATGAATACTGGCACCTTCTAGTTTGGCCTTGCTAAAATCGATGCCGCGGAGATTGCTCATTCTAAAATAACAGTTTGAGAAATCCAGGCCATCTGCATCTAGACCGACAAGTGTAACGGCTCTAAAGTCAGCACCGGTTAAATCACATTTCTGACCACTGTCTTTGAGGGTGTTGAATTCTTTAATTTTTCCGTCTCTAAGTAAACGGTACATTTGATCGGTTTTGATTACAGGGGGCTGTTGCACGATAATCTAACTCCAGGAAATAATAGGTGAAGTATAGACCAATGAAAAAGCAAGATGTTCTAAGAACAGGTGTTTTTGTTGATATAAATTCAGTGAATGCAAATGATCTGGATTTTTCATTATTACAACAGCAACTCGATCATCTGGAGTTGCTGTCAGTCACCTCTGTTGAGGATATGCAAGATGAGCTCAGTGATTATGATGTGATTATCACCAATAAGGTAAAACTGCCCCGGGATATTCTGGAACGTAATCGAGGGATCAAACTAATCTGTGTAGCCGCAACCGGTACTAATAATATTGATTTACAGGCTGCACATGAACTGGCTATCCGGGTTTGTAATGTGACTGGTTATGCAACAGCGTCCGTGGTGCAGCATGTGTTTGCGTTAATACTGACGTTGCAGACACGGTTACTGGAATTAACATCAGCCGTCCGTCAGGGCGAATGGAGTCGAAGCCCCTGTTTTTCATTACTGACTTACCCGGTTAATGAGCTGGCGGGAAAAACAATGGGTATAGTTGGTTATGGTGAACTGGGTCAGGCTGTTGCTGGAATCGCAAAAGCACTGGGTATGAAGGTGTTAATTGCGCAGCGTAATGAACAGGATGTTCGTGGCGGTCGTATTGCATTGCATGAGTTGTTGCCGCAGGTTGATGTTTTATCATTGCATTGTCCTTTGACCAGGGAAACCGAAAACCTGATTGATGCAAAAGAATTTAATTTAATGAAATCATCGGCAATAATT
>Ga0224496_10000542_pt1 | contig 26124 bp, 31 predicted proteins | sample SF_Jul11_sed_USG_2_FD_168127 | JGI IMG/M metagenome (GOLD analysis project Ga0224496, IMG submission 168127) | Sediment microbial communities from San Francisco Bay, California, United States - SF_Jul11_sed_USGS_8_1 | ecosystem: Environmental > Aquatic > Marine > Sediment | place: USA...
GTTTTGGAAAATAAACGGGCATCTCTTAGAAATGAATTACAAAAACATGTTATGCTTAGAAGAAAAAAGTCTGATGTATTAAAAGAACTAAAAGATAAAGTACGTTACAAAGAAGTCATTGCAGCTGATACTGATTATTATCTTGAAGAACTTGATAAAATTTGGAAGAAGCTTGAAGAAGAACAAAAAATTGCCGAAACTGAATTTTCAAAATCTGCATCCTATCACAGAGCAATTCAAAGTGAAAGGCAGATTGCAGGACTTGCAAAACTTCCACACGTAATCAACTTTGTTAAAAATATTATGGAAATTGAGGAAAGTGTCGTGGTATTTTGTCATCATAAGGTGATTCATAAACTTCTTAATGAGAGTCTAGAAGAATTTTCACCCGTTTCAATTATTGGTGGACAATCTGATTCACTTAGACAGGATCAAATAGATAAATTTCAAAAGGGAGAATCAAAACTAATGATTGCAGGTATCCGTGCTGGAAATGTGGGAATAAATTTGACTAAAGCAAAATATGTTATTTTTGCAGAACTTGATTGGAGTCCTGCAATTCACAGACAAGCAGAAGACCGACTCCACAGAATTGGTCAGAAAAATACTGTATTTGCATATTATTTGATAGGAGCAGGAACTCTAGATGATCATGTGGCAAATATCTTGGTAGATAAGAGCTATGAGATTGATGAAATCATGGACGAATCATCTGACAATTATGAAAACAAGGATAAAGCCGAACTCATATTGGCACAAATTCAAGATAAGATTCGTTCTAAATAATCAAATTCCTAATTTGGACTTTAATGTAGAAAGATTTCCAGTAATTGAGTTTTTCTCTGATTGCTTCAAATGAGAATCTTGAACTATTTTGAAAATCTCATCAATAAGACTGATGATTTCTGTATCTGGTGGTGGATCTGAAAATGTGGTGCTCTCAAATCCTATGTTTTCTGTTCTGTCTATTTCTGCTATTCCTTCCGCCATTATTTCATAAATTCTAACTATCTTGTCTTCTTGTCTTTGAGGTGACATCAGAATAAATTGATTTCTTCTTAGCTTTTCCAAATCCTCTAAAACTTCCTTCTCTGACATTCTAAGAATGTCTGTAATCTGTTTCATGTTGCATGATTTTATTTGAAGTAGACGTAGTATTTTAGCCCAAATTGGAACCTTGTCATTCCAAAGAATTTCTCTGGCAAGTTCTGTAATGGAGAATGACCCATCTTTGTTTAAAGAAATGAACTTTCTATCTTTTAATGATGCCAAAGAATCTAAAATTTTTCCTACTCCTAATCTCTTTAATTCAGAATTCTCGAGATTAGTCTCATCAAATGTTCCATTTTCTGTCATGGCTAAATGTAATATCTCCAAATCAATAGTTCCCAATTTTCGCATTTTATTTATTCTCCATGGCGATTAATCATCCTTTCAAATTAATTTTATTATTCAAGAATATATGTGGATGATAAAAATTTGACATGTGGTGCGATATGAACTCCCAAGACTACCTTATGAATATGATGAACTAGAGCCATTCATTGATACAACAACTATGAAAATTCATCATCAAAAATATCATCAAACATATGTTGATGGATTAAACAAATCTCTTGAAAAGATTGGAGCTGCATCTCATCCAAAGTACATATCATCAATTCTTTCTGAATTAACATCCATTCCTGAATTTGGACGCAATGATATCAATTTTTTTGGTGGCGGATTTGAAAATCATAGACTCTTTTGGGAAACTATGACTCCTGGTGGAGAAGGTAAACCCATTAGAAAATTAGAAAATGCGATCGATGTTTATTTTAATAATTTTGAGAGTTTTAAAAAAATATTTTTAGAGAAGGCAATTTCAATTCAAGGAAGTGGTTGGTGTTGGCTAGTCTTTAATCAAACGTACAATAAAATTGAAATCATCACAACCCAAAATCAGGATAGTCCGTGGACTGTTCAAAAAACACCATTATTAGGTTTAGATGTCTGGGAACATGCGTATTATCTTAAATATCAAAACAGACGATCTGATTATGTCAAAACATGGTGGAATGTTGTAAATTGGGATTATGTTGAAAATCGATTTGAAGAACTTCCAATATGATCTATGTCTGATTTGGGCAAAATCTTTTAAAGTAAAATTTCACTTTTTATTCAATGAACAAGAGTCTAAGATACATTGCACTTCTTGCAATTCTCCCCTTGTTTACAGCAGGATTAGGAACTGATTATTTCACAAATGCTGAGGCTGTAAAAGGTCAAGGTGTTGGAACATCAAAGTATGGTTCTAGTACTAACATTTGTGGATTGCAACTATGTTCTGATTATCCAGGTGGTAAAGCCGCATGGAATGCAGATCGAGGTAGTTCAAATCCTGTAGCACCAGTTACATCAGAAGACACAAGTCATGAAGTCCCTCTAGGGGAGATGAGTGATAAATCTTCTGAAGATAAAATGACTGAAGCTGACTTGGGTTCTGTACTTAGATTATCAAGAGCAAATGTTCCAGCAACAATTCCATTACATCAAGGATATTACAATGGTGAAGATGTTTATTTTATCATCACTGATTCTAGTGATCCTACACATGCAGAAATCATTACAAAAAACCAAGGTTGGCAAGTTGAACTTGCTCCTTTGTTAAAGAATGCTCCTGAAGAGGCACTTTCAAAAACATACATGTTTACCAATGGAATAGAAGGTGATGGTGTACATGGGTTTCAAGGTGAAGTTTTCACAAGTACCCCTGCACAAGCAGATGTATACAGTGCATTAACCTCACATGTCCATGTAACATGGAATGAAGATGTAACTCCAAGGATACTTGATTCCGACACAATGATTATGGGAGCAGCTGACAATGGAGAAATTACATTGACCCCAGTTAATGTTGTTTTGAACATGCCTCAAATTGTTTGGCCTGGAGGTCAGATGATGGTTAAAGAAGACAAAACTTTGACTGATATGACCCCCTATGGTGGTGGTCAGGTTCTTGATATTGATACAGAAGAGATGAATGTCACTTTCATTGCTCATCGTGGATGGGGTCCGGATGGTAGAACAATCTATTACATTGTAACAGATGCTACTCCTAGTGGCCCTGCTGGAATGATGGGTGTTGTTAGTACGCCTACATCTGCAAGCTTGATTGCAAATTCAGCAGCAGTAGACTTGTATCAGTTTAAAAATGGTTTAACAGGTACTGGGCCTTTGGGATTCCAACCTGGAATTGCAGCAGGAGCTCCCGGTGATGCAAATTATTCTCCCATGTGGAGAATCTTTATGATTGGATGGGAAAATCCTGAAAATGCTCAGCTATTAGAAACCATTGATGATATGAATGCATACAAAGAAGCTGGTTTGATCGACATTGGTATTGCACGTCCAATGGATAGTGACCATATTGTAAACTGTCCATTTATTGACCCATTCCAATGAACCCCCTCTCTTATTTTTTAAATTCTTTACATATGTTAATTTTTATCGAATTTTTTTAACAACTTTTCAGAGAATTAACTACTTGATTTATCTTTTATGGCGTCATTAATGAATTATGAGTATTTCTGGAATGTATATGTTAAACACTGAACGATACGAAGAAAAAAAAATTCAAGAAGCACTTGAAATGTTATATGCTGACAGAAAAAATGAATTCCGTGAATTGTCTCATGTACTATTGAATGAAAAGGCTCTAAAATCCATGTCCAATTGGAAAGAATTTGTTTTGAATTTTTCCTTGGATGTGGAAGGTGCTTTTAAATCATGGTCTGGCCAAAACCCTCTTTCAGTTAGTTCACCTCAAAAAGCACTAACTCTGTTAAGACAATTGGGACATGGTAAAACATCTATGAATCAACTCACTCATCTCTTAAACATTTCATACAATCTATCGCTTGAATTCAAAGAGATATATCGACGCTTAAAATAACTCTCTCTTTTTTTAACTACAATTTTGGTTAAATCTGACTTGAAACATTTATTTGATTTCTGAACTTCTCAAAAATAAATTCATTTTGTGAGAGCATCTTAAACGAATCATTATGTTTCTTGCAGTTTTGTTTCTATTCTAATATTGACTTTGTTGATTGCCAACAAAATAAAATAATGGAAAATAAACTATTATTTAGATAATTTGACAAATAGTATCAAAGAATAAAAACGGTTTAAAAAAATATAGTGGATTTTTGAATTACCAATATCATGCATGAAAAAAAATTGGATATCTCAGAATACGAGCAAAAATGTCAGGAAATTTTAGATGATCATGAAATTAGATATGCTGGTTTGTTAGATGAGTTTGGAACTTTATTGGCAGGAGGCTATAAACCTGGAATGACAGTAAGACTAACTGACGAAAAACTACATTCTGTTTGCAAGGAACTTGCATCTAGAGTTGCAAAGAGAAAAAAATTTGATGAAGAATTGGGACATGTAAAATATTCTGCGTCACGTAGAGAACATGTTGTAATAATGAGTTTTCCAATTTACGATAAAGTAATAATGCTAATTGCAGAATCTAATATTAATATCGATAGATTAGCTTTTCGAGTTATCTCTAAACTAGGACGGCAGTGGGGTGAATTTGTTGGAGAGTAACATCTCACTTTATAGAGACATTATCTTATGTAACATGACATTGTGAATATCTATTCATTGTTTGTCTTATGGTGGATAATAATGCCAAACAATGCATATGTTCTGAAATATGTCATATATTATCAGTATTGATATTTTTGGTTGTTATCAATTATGGATAAAACACTTGAAATATCTGAAGAACGTTATACTAATTTGATTTTTGTCGATTTGATAATCTCATAATTTAATGATTTTTCATACAATCAAAAATATCTTAAAAAAAATCCTGACACAAAAATTATTATTGCATTTATTCATACTCGTCTGCCATTAAGAAATTATTTCATTTGCATCTCTTTACTTTCTAAATCATATGTTTTGAAATATACTCTGGAAAATTGTGGATGTTCAAAAATTATTAATCTAAAATTAAACAAATTTGTTGTAATCAGTGTAATTGCACACCCTGGATAAAACTAGATTTCTAAATCTTCATATGAGAAATACCAAGAAGATTAAAATATTTTCAATATTTTCTAAAAAATTTTTAAATAGTCTGCTTGTTTTTAGCATGAATCTATAGACATACTTAAGTTTGATAATCTGTTAATCTATTCAAGAACAAAGTCCACCACTACCCCCTGAGTTTGACACTCTAAAGGAAACTAAACGGGATTTTGCATGGGCTATGTTCTACTCTGTCTAGGTTTATTGTGAAAAATTATGATGAACTATGAGTGTATGAAGCACCATCATCTCTTTTCTCCCAGTACTCAGTTGCGCATGGATTGTTTTTCGTAGGAGTTTTTAGAATTACGACCATTACAGTAATAATTGACGCCAAAACAATAACTCCAGCGTAAGAATAAATCATATTCAGTAACGTGTTTTCTGTATCCGATGGTTTGTTTTCCTCTCCTGAAGCTGTACTGATTGTTCCTAGCAGCAGGATAGCAATGCTAAAAATTACAATGTTTTTTTGTTTCACCATACAAATTATACATAATTACTATAAAATAATTCTCGACAATTAATTTTAAAAAAATTGAACATCATGTCCAGCTGTCAAGTCTCCTCAATGCATCTTCTTTTACTCTACTTGAGTTTTATCTACAGGTAAACTTCCAGATTGTGAGGGGTATCTAGAACTGTTTGGTAGATTAGACAGCGGAGGACATGGGATCCAAGATGGAGAATTTTGGAATAGGAGAGACTATTTTTTGTAATAACCCTGGTTACTCAAAAGTGACTCTAGTTAGTCAGGCCATGAATAACTGATCAGGTTACTTTTGACAAGTAAACGATGAACAAACGCACACCTGATTTGTTTATGTGAATTTTAGATAAAATGAAGGGGGAATTCATCAAATATGTCACTAAAAGAACAGATCATATTAGCAAGTGTATCTGGCATGTAGCATATCTTGTGAAACTTGAGGGATTTTTCTAATGCCATAATCCATAAAATGAGTTTAGAGTCTATTAATTATCAAATCCAATAGATCTCATACCAAAACAAGGCTTGTTTCCCTTACTCCAACATTTACAAGAACAAGAAACAGCCTTTCTTGTTTCCAAGTCTTTTACAACTTTGTGAAAAACGCCCTCTCTAATTTCTGATTCAATTGATATTATTTCATATCTACCAGGCTCATGATCATAATCAACCATGGTTGTAATCAGATAATTTTGAACTTAATCTTTTGTCTGCTCTGAGTTTAGAATATTTATTTATAATTACAAATCGGTACTCAATGTTTTCAATGCAAAATTCCCACACTTTGGGCACCGATGTTTTTTTAATAATTCTGCATGGGTTTGCATAGACTTTTTAAAATATGTGATATGTTCTCCACAATCTTCACACACACCAGGAATGTCTCCTTTGGGAATCATGTTTTTCTAAATTCTGTGTTAACTTAAGCTTTTGTCTGCTCTGAGTTTGGAATTTATGATTCCTTGTCCTCGATCTTTTTGATTTCTTTTTCTATTTTTTGAATATTTTTGTTCCAAATTCCAATGTATTTTTCTATTTTTTCTAGATCTTTTTTAGAATCAGAGTTGGAGTTAATCAAAGATTCTCTTTTTTCTAAGTGCTGATGCAATCTCTTTTTAGAATCCTCTAACTTCTTGTATTGAAATTCTAAAACCTTTTTTGTAATAAAATTCATAGATATTCAACTATTGTTTCTTAAATCAAAACATTCAACTTAAGCATATTGCCTATGAGAGTAATTCAGAATCTCTTGTAGAATCATTATGAGGTAAAATCAATGAAATTCGTTAACTATGGCCTGTATTTCGTTTTTTAAACTATGTTCTATATAGATTGGTCTTATTACTTTGTTTAATCTAACTATTTCCTTAGGTGACAATGAAACAAGTTTTAAAACAAAAAATAGATCCGGACTCATTTGATCGAGAAACTGTTCTGTTGGACACATGGGAAACCCGACAAAATTAGATTATTTTTTATTTTGAACATGGTTTAATTTAAAATCTTCATAGATATTATGAAAAGGTCTGACTGCAAAAATGAGTTTATTGATGTCATAATATTCTGTCGTGTCTTTACTGCGAGCTTGGCAAGTTTTTGGTCAAATGGTTTCTTTTGATTTTTCTGTACCAAGAATGATGTGATCACGTGATTATAGTTTAAATGTGATATGGAGTTCACGTTTATGCATGGACTTCATGCTGGAAGAAGAATTAATTGATTTGATGACATTCTGTCTTGAAAATCCAAACTCACAAGAGAACTCTGAAAAACATAAAAGAATTACAGAAATTGGTCATGAACTTTATGCTGATGGTGGAATTGATGCCTTGGAGAATTTCTTTTTTGTATTAAAGAACAGAATAGTGGAAGAAATAGAAAAAGATCCATCCACAATGCGTTACTTATGGAATGGTCTTACTGATGAATGGCAGTATTGAATTCCTTTGAGAGATTTATCCTCTGCCGATTCTGAAAATGGTTGTACTGCATGTTGGGCAGGTGCCCTTGATGGCAGGTTTTCCATTTTTCATGGTGTACGGTTTGGCGCCGTCGATATCTCGTTTATCTCGGCACTTTACACAATATCCTATTGTCATAATTGAATTAGACTGAAGGTTCTATTAGCAAGAACTTGTTGAACTTTTTTTACTTATAGGCAAATCTCAGATCTTAATTATTTTGTTTTAGAACAATTTTTTCATAATGGTTGATTTTTTAGTACATTTGGGGGATAAATCATTCGTATTTTTTAAATACTTGATATATTCGTGAAATTTTTTACAACAATTTTAACTTACATTGATTTTTAATTTTGAATATTCTGTCAGTGCACTATGATTTACTAGGCCTTCCCAAATGAAAATTTCTGCAACAAATTCTCCTGAATCTTTTGGTGCCCATGAAAGTGATGGGCTAAGTTTCTGATCTGGTGTTAATTGACCGCTTATCCAACCCACTGACACAACAAAGTCTTTTTCATTTTTTATTTGAACAAGATATATGAAATTTTGAGACTTCACTTGATTGTTGGTAATGTCTGCAGAGATCTGAATTTGTTGGTTCACATTTACATTGTCTATGATAGGTTGGCCAAATGCATTTTCTAATCTTGGATCATTCATTGTTGCTCTTTCTAATTCAGTTAACGCAAATACCGAAGTGAAGTTGATCACAAATGTGATTAAAACCAACGCACTCAATATTCTTACTATCACGCGTTTTTGGTCAATTTTTAGATAATAAAGCGTTTCTACACCATTTTGGTTGATTAGATTAAAATATTTAGAAATTTTCTAAATTTTTGATAATTGTACTTTTCATCGAAATGATTTTTCCTGGATTGAGTACATTTTCTGGATCAAAATGATGTTTGATCTCTTTGAATATTTTGTAATTTTTTTTACCGTATTGTTTTTTGATAAATTCTGAGCGTGCTAGTCCATCTCCGTGCTCAGCAGTTATGGTCCCTCCTAGTTTGATAATTTCATCAAAATATTCGATAGCAATTTTTTTAACTGTTTGTAATTGTCTTCTATCTGAAATTAATCTAACATGTACATTTCCATTTCCAGCATGTCCATAAACAATGGTTTTTGTTTTAAATTTTTTATTTATTTTTTTTAGAATCTTGAATACTTCAGAAAGCTTCTCTAAAGGAACTGCAGCATCTTCTATAATATGTGGGATTCTCTTTTTTTTATTTATTGATTTTAAACTATAATATAATGATGAATCTCTGTATCTCCACCATCTACTAATGTCTGAATCTTTCAGTAGTTTTTTGACAATTTTGCCAGTAGTTATGATTTTTAAATTTTTTTGACTCAAATTGATGTTTTCATCATACTCTACAAAAAGAAGACATTGTGTTTTTGGAGAAAATTTAAAATTTATTTGATTTAGAGTTGTTTTGTCTACAAACTCTATCGCTGACGGTTTGGTTTTGATGATTTCGATACAATTCATCGACGCATCTATGATTGATTTGTATTCAACTATACACAAAATTCTTTTCTTTGGATTATCTTTTATTTGCAATTTCATTGACAATACAATTCCTAATGTTCCTTCTGATCCAATGATTAGTTTGTGGGAATCTTGAATTGATTTGATTTTGTCAATTCTATACCCTGATGAATTTTTTGACACATTTGGGAATTTTTCTATGTTGATGTTCTGTGAAAATTCTAGAATTTTCTTTGAAATCTCTTTATTTTTTGGAAGTAATATTTTATTTCCATTTCCATCAATAAAAGTAATTTCTATTATGTTATCAATCACACTTCCATATTTTAAACTCCTACTCCCACTAGAATTATTTCCAATCATTCCACCGATTGAGCAAAAAGACCCAATTGATGGATTTGGAGGGAAAAATTTTTTGCGTTCGTTTAATTTTTTATCCAAAAATCCTTTGATGATGCCAGGACCTACTGTTACATTATTTCTATTAATTTTTAATGAATTAAAATTTTTCATATCTAGTATTATTCCAGTGTTTAATGCACTACCTACTAGACCTGTGCCTGCACCTCGTACAGTTACTGATGATTTAAATTTTTTTGCAATATTTATTGTATTAATGACATCTTTTTCATTTTTGGGGACTACTATTATCTTTGGAAAAATTTGATAGGAACTGGAATCCACTGAATAAAAATTCCTCAATTCTTTTTGCGAAAGAACATCTCCTTCTATTAATAATTCTAATGATTTTTTTATTGATCTGTTCATGTGGTGAATCTAAATTGCGATTCTATAGTAATCCCATCTTTCTGGATCAAACAGGGTAACAAACTCTGCTTGCTCTTTATCGACTCTTGCCCTGATGACATCACGTAATGCAAAACTTGTCAAAAATTTGTATCTCATGGAATGAGCCTGCATGATGAACATATGTCTCATTTCACTTCCTCCTTTTAGTCCCCAATACCCCATCTTTAATGCTAGGGGTTCTAAAAATATTGTATTCCCTAAACCATAATTCTCATCTTTAATTTCTTCACGTAATCTGTATTTTTCAAGTGGCCCTCCTTTTGAAAATCCTATTATTTCTCCATTTTTGTCATTTAATCGAAGTGTGTTGATAATTATCTCAGGATCATTGACTGATTTTTCAAAATTTTCTTTTTGAAATTGCAACGGTTTAGGCAGCTGCAAAAATATATTGTAAAGTATCTCAATAAATTTTGTGTCTCTTCTTGTAGACATTGCTTCGATTGTTGGAACTAATTTGACATTTTCATATGAGCAGTCCGCCTGAATTTTAATTTCTTGTTGTCTAAGTTTCATGAATGCAAGTACTGTATCAAAAAAATTCTTTCTCATTTCTTTCGGTAGTACCTTAAGAATGGCTTTTGCCATGTCTGTTTCTTTGTTTAATATTTCTTCAAAATATGCAACTGCACTTCTGACTATTAATGAAGGTCTCCATGCAAGAGCATGTGCATTCATCTTTGCTATCTCCATTGCCTTTGAAAAATCGCCCAATGCATAACCACTTATTCTGTCTACTACTGAAAGATACCATCCCATCTCCATTATGTGCTCTTGATATGGTAGATTATTTCTCGTCAATTCTGAATTTTCAAAACACTCTTCTATTTGCTCTTCTGCATTTTTCTTCAGCTGTCCACCCCAAGGATATGTAGTTCTTAAAATTAGAACCTTGATAATCTCTAAATCTAATTTTGCAATATCAATTAATTGACGTAGTTTTTTATCCATTGAAATAAATTTCAAAACACTTTCTTCGTGAGGTTTATCCACATTTTTTTGAGGATCAAAATCATGAAATAATGCTGCAACATAAAGATATTTTGTATCTTTGTCTGTGAATTTTACTCTGTCTTGCATTGATGCTAAAAGTGAAAAATATGTCACTTCTAACTCATGGCTGATATTGTGGTAACCGTAATAATCTATTCCTAATCCTTGACTTTCAAAGAGGTCTATTGTATAGTCTAGCATTTCTATATAACAATCATCTTCTATCCCTTTTTGCACCATTAGGTTGAGAATCTCATTTCTCATTGAATGTGTATTTGCAAATTGTTGCAATAACAGACGATTGTGGTTCCTATTTTTAAAGATGATCTAGTCTCCAGAATGAATATGTGGTTTTTTTATAAATTTCTTAAAGATTTCATATTATTTTGAGACGATTCTGTGTTTCATTTGATAGCATTATCATTATAAATTATTTGTGTGCCTAACTATTTGTTGATCTATAACAATACTGTGAAAATACCAAATGTCTATTCCATTCATAATGCTTTTTTAATTTTGATGAATTCAGTTACCTGTGTTTTGACGAATTGAGTGATAATCTAACGTGTTTTCACGAAACACTCAATAGAATTATGAGGTGATTAATTTCAAATGTCTGTAAACCATGATTTGCTTGAATCTTTAATATCTCATAGTGAGAAAAATCACTTAAAATTCTATCTTATATTAAATGACGTCTCATACTCTATAATCGATGTATCTATAACCCACTCTCCAATTCCTATTAATGAGCCCACTACTCGTGGAGGCGTCTATTTTTCTGATACCTTTGCATACAAAATGAAAGGAGTAGTTGAAGATCTATCGATTATTCCATTATTGACAAAAAAGATGTTAGGACCAAGCACTGAATTTGGTGAAATAAAAATTACCACTAAAATAGAATCCGAAGAAAAACCTCTTAACCTTGAAATCTTTACAAATCTCACAAACAGTGTTCAGACCCTAAACTCTATTGAACTTAGTATGATAATTGTTAAACTTAATTCTGCCTAATTAACTTTAAAATATCTATCGTATTTTTCTCTACTTTCTTTATCTGAAAGCACCTCATATGCATTGTTTAATTTAATCATCTCTTCTTCTGAATCTTCTTTTGTTTTATCAGGATGAGTTTTTTTTGCAAGTTCTCTAAACTTTTTCTTTATTTCCTCTTGTGTTGAATCTTTTGGAATTCCTAGTATCTCATAATAATCTGGAAGCTCATTATTCAAAGCTGCCTCTCGGAATTCTTTATCTTCTTTAGTGTTCTTTCTTGTTCCTAATTCCTCATAATCATCTCCCCAATCTGAATGATATTTTTCATATGTTTTTTCATTTTTTGATTCATGATCTATTCTATCATATGATGTTTTTCTACGAAGTATAATGTCCCTGGCTAGAAATAAAAATATTCCAATTACTGCAATTGCAAAACCTGAAAAAAGAATAATTTTTTCTTCATCTGTAACTTCAAGTTCCATATCTAGATTGGTTGACTGAGCATAACCTATCTGTGACATCCCAAGAATAAGTAATGAAATTATAAAAATATTGAACTGTTTCATTTTACTACCTTATGTCAATCTGAAATCTTCTTTTGCTGTATTTAGAACTACGTGTGTTATAGTATTTTCTACATTTGTAATGGCTGCAAGACCCTTTACAAACTTGCTTAATTCATTTCTTTCCTTGAATTTTGCTACTACTATTGTGTCCGTAGAACCTGTAATGTCATAAACCCCACACACATTTTCAAATTTTGATATTTCTTCTTCAACACTCACAATTTTGTCATTTTTTGCAATTATCTCAATAATCGCCGTTAATGAATAGCCTATTTTCTCATGATCTATGATTGCTGTGTAACCTTTAATGATTTTCTCCTTTTCTAGTTTCTTGATTCTTGATAATACTGTAACAGTTGACATTCCAAGTTTTAGTGCTAATTGCCTAGCTGATTGTCTGGCATCCACCATCAAATTTTTTAGAATTCTTTCATCAATACTATCTAGATTCATAATTTACTACGTTGAAAAATTTATTTAAATTTTGAGTTGATATTTTAAAATTTGTTCAGTTTTCTTCATTTAATTTTGATAAAATTGATTTTAAATTTAATAGAATTGGGGTTTCATCTAATTTATGAGCCAAATTCAAGATCTTGTGAAAAAAGGTCAATCTTTTATGAATGCTGGAAAATTTGATGAAGCATTGGGCTTTTTTGAGCAAGCACTTCTTTTGAATCAAAACGATCCTGATCTTTGGAATCACAAAGGTGTGGCACTTCGCAGTTTAGGCAGGTATGAGGAATCAATGGAATGCTTTAACAAATCTCTTGAAATTGAACCTAGAGATAGACATGCATCATGATTGCATGTTGTTTCTCCATTAGGATATATGAAGTAGGGTAAACGTCCATCAGGTTCAGCATTTGGCAATTGTTTACAATCTTTTTTATCATTACACCTTGTAAAAATAATTTATTGATAAGTAGGATTTTCATTATGTATGTTATTGCATAAGTGGGATTTTTACTGATTAAAGATTCAAAAAAATACTGTCAAAAAGTTGACCTTATTTATGTAAGAAAGCATAAAAACTGCTAATGACCTAGGAATTGACCGTAAAGAAGTCTATATTATTAACAAAATTTTATCAGACATTATGAGTAATGAAATAGATATGATGTTAAAACAAGCCTTTGAGTATGCAGATGAAGAAAATTTCTATGATGCTCTCAGAATATATAATTTAATCCTAAAAAAAGAACCTAAAAACATTAGCGCACTGATTGACAAAGGTGTAACACTACAAAACATGGGACGAATTAAGCAAGCAATTAGATCATATGACAAGGCACTTTTAATTTCGCCTTGTTTGCTTGATGCTTTATTGAATAAGGGTACTGCATTACATTCAGATCAAAAATATCTGGAAGCAATAGAATGCTATGATGCGGCATTAAAGATTGACAAAAAATGTGCTATGGCACTTGCTTACAAAGGACTTTCATTAGGTGAAATGGGGAAACTACAGGATGCACTAAAACATTTTAAAAAAGCACTTTACATTGACAAACATTATGACTTGGCAAATATCTCCAAGGAGATTGCCCAAGATCTACTAAAATCCATTAGGGAAAAAAAATCTAAAACACAGTAACATCGCCCGGAACTGGTTGCCTTTTGATGTCGTTTTCATGGGATTCTAAAGATTCAGTATGTTTTAATTTTTGATGTTCTCTCAATTTTTCAATATTTTCAAAACCCTCATGACACAAGTAACATTTTGGTTTGTGTTCATCCACTAATGGCAGTACCATAAAAACACTGAATTTCAGGATTACTTATTTCTTGAGACTAAGGAATATATCATGATAATGACATGATATATCGTGTTAGAGCAGCTAGTTGGAGATTCTCAAGCGTTGGATCGTGCATTAGCCGGAGAGGAACTGTCATACAAGGACGGCCTTGAATTGATGAATTATGATAATCAGCATATTCTTGCAGCGGTTGCAGATAATACACGAAAAAAACTAGTTGGAGATACAGTGACTTTTGCCGCTTCCTATTACATGAACTATACAAATGTCTGTGCTGCAAGCTGTCAGATGTGTGCTTTTTATCGAAAAGAGGGCGCTGATGACGCATATACTTTAACTCCTCAAGAAATTGAACAAAGAGTTAGTATTGCAGAACAGATGGGCGCAACTGAAGTTCACATTGTAGGCGGGTTTCATCCTACATTGCCGTTGGAATATTATGAAGATATGATGAGGGTAATCAAAAAGAATCATCCTCAACTAAACATTAAAGCACTTACAGCAGCTGAGATCTACTTTTTGTCAAAATTAACAAAAAATTCTACAAAAGAAATTCTATCTCGTCTTAAGTCTGCCGGACTCGATTCGATGCCAGGCGGTGGATCTGAGTTGTTTCATCCTGACATTAGGGATAAAATTGTGAGAGGAAAATGTACAGGTCAGCAGTGGCTTGATGTAATTGAGGAGGCACATAATATGGGAATACAAAGTAATGTCACAATGCTTTATGGACATATTGAAAAACCAGAACATATTATTGATCATTTAATTAAAATTCGTGAATTACAAAAAAAGACAAATGGTTTCATTACTTTGATTCCATTAAAGTTCAGCTTGGATAACACTGAATTGGAACAACAACATTTGGTGAATAATGAATGCTCATCATTATATGACTTGAAGATAATTGCACTTTCAAGGCTGATGCTTGCAAATATTCTAAACAACATCTCTGTTTATTGGGTCGCATATGGCAAGAAACTTGCACAAGTTGCATTGGCCAATGGTGGAAATGACTTGGTCGGAACTGCTTTTTCTGAGGAAATTTATCGTGCAGCAGGAAAACCTACTACATCCTCTGTGGGTGAATTAGCTACTATGGTAAAAGAAGTTGGACGTTTTCCTGCACAACGTAATACTCATTTTGAAATTTTAAAACAATTCTAGTTTTCAGGGTTTGAAAAAATTCAACACTTTTTAGGTATGATGTCTTATCTAAAATGTGGAAAAATATGAAAAATTACTAAATATGTTGATGGATTTTAATGCTGATATACGATTTGCTGCAGTTTGTGATAAAAATGGAGAAATCCTATGGAACAGTAAACGTAACAATGTAAAAAATATGGTCCCGCTGGCTGACACAAAAAAATCCCTTCAAAGAGCAGCTAGTGCGTGGAATGAACGCTCAAAAATAACTAATATTGTTGGAAAAGGACTTTATGTAATTGCTGCGTATGAAAAAATAAAAAGGATCACGATTCCATTAGATAATAGACATATTTTGTTTATCAGCATAGATAACACTCCTATGAAATCTGCAAATAAGAAGAGCTACGGGCATTTAGTTGAAATGGGAAAAATAATGTCTATTGTAGATTTTGTAAATACTGCAAACTAAATAATCTCCAATTATTTTTCCAAATATTTTTTTATAGAATCTAGTTTTTGTTCCATCTTGTGATGTTTGTCTCTTCTTGAATCAATCTTTATTACAATTTCAACTCTAGCAATCCCAAGATTGTGAACTACCTCCATCATTGTTTTTGTTGCATTATTAATCACATCGATATTATCTGACTCCAAAATTGTTCCCATAGGATTAATTTGATATCTTAAATTGTCAATACTTTGAATCGATTCTATTGCTTTTGCAATGTAAAAACTGGCACTGGTAGTCTTGGTTGCCATTGGATATATTGAAATTTCAGCTTGAATCAAGATTGATTTAGTACCGTTATTTTCATAATTATATCTTCTATATGATTAATTACAAGAAATTAAATTACGGTGTTGGTTTGACGACTTTGAATTCTCTATCGCGTTTACAAAAACTACAATACTCCTCTGATGAATTTCTACTAATTGGAGTTAAACAATCATGACAATACTTCATGCAAGTTGTTTGGTTAATCTAGTATATTAGGTAACTAATCTCTAATTTCAATGGTTTTTTATTAAATTGTTAATACTGATAGGGTCGCTCTAAACATCAATGATTCATAAAATTCGTTATTTTGAATCCAAACAGCTATCTGAAGGAGTATATCTTCAAGATGTTGTTAATGACTTCCTATCCAAAAAAGGTGATAACATAATTGCCGTTTTGCCCGTCATGGAAAGTACCTTGTTAGTCCACTATAAGGAATAACTCTCTAATTTTTTATTGTTTCAAAAGCAATTGAATCAGTATCTGTACACACAAAATGCTCTTCGTAAATGATTAGTTACTTATACTACTGTATTCCTTTGATGAAAAGATGAGAATATCCTGCTGGGACTTAGAAATCGAAAATGATTAAAGAAAAATGCGATAGATGTGGGTCTCCTCTGGGAACTGAAAGCAGAAAAACCAAACAAAGATTTTGTGGTAATTGTAAGAAGAAATTTGAATTATACCGAAAGTAATGTTTTTTAGATTTACTCTGCAGGCTTTTTTTCCTTCCTTTTAGCACTATCTCTTTTCCTTCTTGCACCAAAGCTAATCAATACTAACAAAAATCCAATACCTATCAGCATCCCAGCTAACGTGTTATAGTCTTGATTTTCTTGCTGTGCCACTAGCAAATCAACTATCTCTTCTTCAGTCATCCCTGTCTGACCTGCAGGCATCGTTGCGCTGAGATTTAGCACCAATATTGTTCCAACAATAATCATTGCAAGACCTCCTGCTAGTATTTTCTTGTCGACTAGAACCATTGACAACACTAGTTACATTTTCTCCATATATTAGGTATTTTCTTGTTCTAGAATACTTTCAATATAATTAAAAATCTGTTTTCACGTTCAATTTTTCATTTAATGATGAATTATTGAATAAAATGCCATTCACAATATTTGTGATTTGAATTCTAAGTTTTTTAATATCAAGATACTGAAAAATCTTGCCCTTACGTTCATCTATACGGTTAACTTGAGTCTAAGATTTGTTAATTTTAAAATCATATGTGAAAAATAAAATAAGGCATAGTGGAGAAATACTAAGACTAATTTCATAAAGAGAATTGAGTACATGATGAAGGTTGGGCTCATGATATAATCTAGATTCTAAAGTTTTTGTTTGTCTAACCATTTAAATTTCATAGAAAAAACAAACAAACGTTAAGAATCTCCAGAACATGTTATTGTATTAGTTTGACGTGATCATATCATGGTATATTCTAATGCATTGTATTTTACATCCCACTTTGATAGATTAACTGATGAATTACTCTCTAGTTTTAGTGTAAAAGAAAAATCACAAAAAACAATCATCAAAAATAATACGAATCTAAATAATCTCAAAGATTGAATTATGTTTCTTTAACTTGCATGATTGAAGATTCTGCGTAACTATACGAAACCTTCTGGTGGTTTTTGAACAAAAACGTTACATACAAGTACATCTGTTTTTGAATCTCTATATTGGACATTACATGTCACAAACTTTCCTTTCAATGCACGCTCTAGATCTTCTTTTGTAGTTTCTCCATATTGTGGTTGCTCTGGATCGTCGACCTTTCCAATCATTATTTTTTCGGTTTTACCATATTCTTCTTGATTGTCTTTTCGTGTATGACTAACAAGTAATTCAAATACATTATTTGTTAGAATTCCAATCACTGCTCCCCCAATTCCATCTCCCATGTCTTCAAAATTTTTTTGTTCTATAATTACTTGGTGGCTATGCTTAGTTCGAAATCTGGAACCAATTCTTTCTCTTTTGCCATCTCAAAGAGTTTTCTAATTGACTCTTCACCTGGATCTCCCATGTTGACTGTCACATGATTGACATACATTTTGACAAACTTTTCAATCAAATCACGTGGCTTTCCTCTGGAATACTGCATTGCATATTCTATTGCGTCATCAAAATTCTCTAAACCAAACTCTATTGATGATTGTAGATATTTGTCAAACTTTGCAATTACTTCCATGCCTAGATCTGTTCTCATGACATTGATTCCAAGTGGAACTGGTAGGCCATCTGTTGTCTCATCCCACCATTTGCCCACATCTAAAATTTTGATGTTGCCTTCTTGTTCATATGATAATTGAGTTTCATGAATTACAAGTCCTGCGTCAACTCTGCCAGACTTTACTGCTTCTGGGATGTCGCTAAAATTCATTTCAACATAATCAAATTTTCCAATCATCAACTGAAGCAGTAAAAACGCAGATGTCATTTTTCCCGGTATTGCAATTTTACATTTTTTTAGATCATCAACTGATTTTTGCTCTCTTGCTGTAACAATTGGACCGTATCCTATTCCAAAACTTCCGCCACTCCGCAATATTGTATACCCTGGAATATATGCACATGCATGAACTGAAACTGCAGTAACATCTAGTTCCGGATCTGTTGCTTTGCGATTTAATTTCTCAATATCTTCAATAATGTGATTTACTTTAAAGTCTGGAGATGGAACTTTGCCCGTGAACATCCCATAAAACATGAATGCATCATCTGAATCAGGCGTGTGTCCTACAGAAATTTCCATGATTGTTTCCTAAATTCTCGTAATAAATATCAAAACCTATCTTGAATCGTTTTTCTAATATATGTCTGAAATAACTTCTTATTGTGAATTCGATTGAAGCATATGAAAGAGACATTGAATCTCAGATGAGTTTTTTAAAATCTTTTAAAAAACAAAAACCACTTTCTCCAAATCTTCAAAAAAGTATTTTTTTTACCGGTAGCGGTGACTCACTTGTATCTGCAATGCTGGCAGAATCATTTTCCAATGGAATTGTAAAAGCAATGGATCCATTAGATTTGTATTCAAATAAACAACTAGTAAAATCCAAACATGTCTATTTTGTATCCATATCCGGAAATACAATCACTAACATCCGGGTTGCGGAGATTGCAAAAAAAGCAATCGCTATAACATCTAATCCAAACAGCAAACTGGCAAAGTCATCTGATGATACAATTATTCTCTCTCCAAACAGTAACGTATTCACTGCTGGAAGCATATCATTCTTAGAAAGCGCTCTAACATGTATTTCTTTGGTCAAAAAAATAGTGATTCCAAAAAATGATACGTTATTTTTTAAAGCAAAATCTGATGCAAAAAAAGTAAAAACCTCAAAAAGATTGTTTATTTTGGGAAATCTGTATACTTATCCATTAGCGATGTATTGCGCTGCAAAATTCTATGAACTTTTAGGCTATGATGCACATTATTGCAGAATAGAGCAATTTTCCCACATGGAATTATTTTCCACCAAAAAAGGTGATACTGTAATAATTTTTGAGGAAGAAAACTTTCACAATAAACAACTTGTAAAAAATCTCAAAAAAATTGGCATAAATGTAATTCATCCTGATACGCCATCTGAAAAAATATCTCAAATAATTTACCTTACATTTTTCTCTCAACTACTTTCTCTAAACGAGGCAAAAAAGAAAAAGAAGGAAGACTGTCATTTTGTTACGGCCGATAAGATTCGAAATGTTTCAAACCAGATGATCTATTGATCTTTTACAAGGCTAAGATTTAATACCTGAATGCTAGGGTCTGCGAATATGGTAAAATTCAAGTCGACAGGCGAGGTTCTGAAAATTATCAAGAACAAAGACCAAATCCGTAACTTTGGTGTCATTGCTCATGTTGACCATGGAAAAACTACAATGAGTGACAGTCTTTTGGCAAACTCTGGAATTATTGCGCCTTCTGCTGCTGGAAAGGCTTTGGCAATGGACTTTGACAAAGAAGAACAAGCAAGAGGAATTACAATTTACCAAGCAAATGTTACTTTACACTTTACAAAAAATGACAAGGAATACGTCATTAACATGATTGATACACCTGGACACGTAGACTTTAGTGGAAGGGTAATTCGAAGCCTCAGGGCAATTGATGGTGCAGTAGTAGTTTGTGATGCCGTAGAAGGCATTATGACCCAAACAGAAACTGTAACTAGAATGGCACTGGAGGAGCGTGTAAAACCCGTCTTGTTTATCAATAAAGTTGACAGGCTCATAAAAGAGCTAAGATTAACTCCTGAAAAAATGCAACAGCAACTAGCCGATGTTGTGTCTAACTTTAATCAATTAATTGACACCTATGCAGAACCTGAATACAAAGAAAAATGGAAAGTGTCAATTCAGGATGCCAGTGTGACATTTGGCTCTGCAAAGGACAGATGGGCAATTAACATTGATCTGATGAAAGAGCGAGGAATCTCATTTAAAGACGTAATTGATGCATATCAAAACGAAAAGGTCGATGATCTTGTAGAGAAGGCACCTCTAGCTGATGCAGTACTTGGAATGGTAGTAAAGCATCACCCAGCACCACACGAGGCAGTAAAATACAGAATTCCACAAATTTGGAAAGGTGATTTGGATTCAGATATTGGAAAGGCATTACTTGCATGCAGTGATGACGGTCCGACAATCATGATGATTGTAAATATGGTATTGGATCCAGCAGCTGGGCCTGTTGCAATTGGTAGGCTATTTTCTGGTAAAATAAAAGACGGACAGACAATTAACATTATTGATGCAAAAAGAGAGGGACGTGTACAATCAGTCAATTTTTTCATGGGAAACCAAAGGGAACAGGTAGGCGAACTCGGAGCTGGAAATATTCCTGCATTGCTTGGATTAACTGAAGCTAGAGCCGGAAACACATTATCTTCAGTTAAAGACATTCCGATGTTTGAGGGTGTTCACTATGTTTCAGAACCTGTCGTCCAAATAGCAATAGAGCCTAAACATCCCAAAGACTTGCCTAAACTCGTTGAAATTCTCAAACAACTAACCATTGAGGATCCAAATCTTATAGTAAAAATTGATGAAGAAAGCGGCGAAACAATTGTTGCCGGAATGGGTGTTTTACATCTTGATGTTGCAACTCATAGAATCCAAGATGCAAAATGTGAAATCATTACATCTGAGCCTTTGATTAACTATAGGGAAACAGTCAAGGCTGGTTGTGAACCTATCATGGCAAAATCTCCAAACAGACACAATAAAATTTTCATGAAAGTTGAACCTCTTGAACCTGAAATTGCTCACATGCTAAGAACTGGAGAAATCAGTGACATGAAAGACAAGAAAGTCGTTACAGAACTGCTAAAGAAAGCTGGATGGGATACTGATACAATTAAGAGGGTCATGAAATTTGACTCTCGTGGCAATGTTTTGATTAACGGCACAAAAGGTGTGCAGTTTGTACAAGAATCTACTGATTCTATTAATTCTGGATTTGAGGAAGTCATGAAAGAAGGACCACTTTGTAAAGAACAGATGAGGGATTGTAAGTTTATCTTCACTCATTTTGTACCTCATGAGGATACTGCACACAGAGGACTTTCTCAACTAGGCCCTGCTTCTAGAAGGGCATGTATGGGTGCATTGTTAACTGCAGGGACTGCTGTTTTAGAGCCAACTTTGGCTATCGAAGTTCGCGTACCTACTGATTTGGTTGGAAATGTGGCTACTGTTCTTTCTGGTAAAAGAGGCAAAGTTCTTGACATGTCTCAAAAAGGTGCTTCAAGTATCATCACAGGTGAGATTCCCGCTTCTGAGACATTTACGCTATCTGAAGAAATGAGAGGTCAAACAGCAGGACGGGCAACATGGAACACTTCCTTTAAGGAATGGACCGAAGTTCCAAAATCTATGCTAGGACCAGCAGTAGCTGAAATTAGAAAGAGAAAAGGATTGGCACCAGAACCACCAGGTGTTAACGAGTTTATCGACAAAGAGTAAAAATAGAATCCCCGATTTAGGCATGAATTTCTGACGTTTGTCATAAGGCTCTAAAAATCAACTACAATCATATCTTAATGACTGTCAAAAAAGCAATCAAAATGCTTGATTGGCGAACAGATAAGAAGATGTTATTTAGACAATCATGAAAATCTTTTATTTGAATAAGTTGTAGTTGTGTGATGCTAAAAAAACATACAAGAGAGGATAAAAATGACTAGAGCATATGTGGTGATGTCCTGTGATCTTGGATCAGAGATAAATGTTATTGAATCTCTAAAAAAAATAGATGGCGTTAAAGAAGTACATGGAATTCTGGGACTCTATGATCTAATTGCACATATAGAATTAGATTCAGAAAAAGAAATTCAAGAGACAGTAACAAGAATCATCAGAAGAATACCGAAAATCAAATCAACCATGACTATGACGCGCGCAGAATCCGAAGAATTATTTCTAAAATCAAAAACATCGGATAATGAGACCAATTCATATCAAGCATATCTGATGATACATTGTAACAAAGGTGACGAGTATCCAACATTAAAAAACCTATGCAACATACCTGAAGTTAAAGAAGCTGATGTGGTCTTTGGTTTGTATGATGTCATATGTAAGTTAGAATCCTCTGATGAAAAATCATTACAAGATGTTATTCTCAAGAAGGTCAGGATCATGCCCATGATAACAACATGTATGACACTTAATGTAGTCGATTGATCTTCAAAAATATTTTTAATTTCCTTTTTGTTTGATTGAGATCCCGTAACCTGAAAGTGGTTTGACGTTATAGTGATTTTGTTTTCCTTTCAGAGTCATTTTTCTTTGAATGTATTTTCAGTTTTTTCTCCAAAGATGCAGTATAGATACTGTATCCATCCAAAGTATCATTTGATTTGGAAATCGCTCCTAACATTTGTTTGATTAGAATTACTACTCTATTTGATTTTTCAAGTGAATTACTGTTTGTATCTGTGGCTTTACATTCTTTCTCAAATAGATTCCATGCTTCTTTTAGTTCTAATATATTGTGCTCTAGATTCTCTCTGAATTTTTCTAATTTTATCATTGATACAAAAATTCCATCCAAAGATCTAAAACTTTACGACAAGCGTCATAAATCCACGCCTAATTTGGGGATTTCTATTTTTACTCTTTATCAAAAGAGGTAATATTAGAGCAAAAATGGCATCGATTCTTGCAGTTAATACTAGACTCAAAAGTAAATGGACGGACTGTCACCATAAATGAAATTCAACGGTTAAAACGTAATCAAGAAGGAATCAATGAAGCTGGTTTTGGCATACATTCTTCTGTATTACTATCTGAAATAAATTTGCCACAAGAGAGACACTTTCCAGAAAAACTTGTCATCATTGAAGATTATGGAAATTCAAAATGTAAATCCTCTAAAACAATTAGTTTGGAAAAAAATAATTGAATAATAATTCATGCAAAATAATGCGAGATATTTTTTTATCCATGTATGATATTTGTTTTTTCTTAAACTCATAGTATATGTTATATTTACCCTGTTCGAAACTTGTACCAATGACATTGAAAAGACATAACTTGATGGCGATAATGACGATAATTCTAACTATTAGTCTAGCCGCATTGTTTGTCTCTCCAGCAGTGGTTGCAGCAGACAATGACGATGACGATAAAAACAAAGACGCAAAGAAAAACAGTGGAAAAACCCATCTTGTAGAGATGAAGGCAACTGCTCTTCCAAACGGCAGCTAGCATTCAAATAATGAGCCACATAATCGGTTCAAATGATGTGACTGAGCAAAGGTATGGTGCAAATCCAACTCCTTCAATTCCTGGACCAGTAATTATCATGGATGAAGGTGATAAAGTAGAACTTACATTACATAATGATCTTGGTGAAGGATGTGTTAGCGTACACACTCATGGAGTTCATTATCCAATTGAAAGTGACGGAACACTTGCACAAACCAATGGAGTAGTTGATTCTTGCGCTACTGTAAATGAACCTTATACTTATGAATGGAATGCAGTAAAGGGGACAGCTGGAACATGGCCATACCATGACCACACCTTTGGCAGCGCATTAGGTTCAGAGGATAAAGGATTGTTTGGCGCAATTATTGTAAATGATAAAAAAACTTCTGCACTAATTGACGGTAAGATAAAGAATATCAAAACCAATCAACTAGACAAAGAATTTGTCCTGTACATGGTTGAGACTACCTTCTGGGGAGTTGAAATTGATCATAACAACGGTGGATTACAAACTCCATTATGGACAAATCCAACACTAGTTGCCGAAGCAGGCGAAATTGACAGATTCCATATAATTGGATTAGGTACTGCATTTCATACATGGCACATGCATGCACACAGATGGCTTGAAGACGGTACAACCAATGTAATTGATACTAAAACCATCGGACCTTTAACCAGGCATGTATTCACAATACAAGCTGGTGAAGGTGTAGGCAATGGTGATTGGATGTATCACTGCCATGTGTTTGCACACATGCAAGCCGGAATGACAGGAATTTATCGAGTAACTGATGAAGGTGGTCCATCAATTCCAGGCCCATCTCCACTTGGAGATGATTCAGGTAACAAGTTGATCAACTTTGAGATAGTTGATGAACCAGGGCCTTGGTTTAAGAATCTGGCACCAATTCCTGGCACTTCAGAATCCTTAGCAATTGCTAATACTGGAGATACTGTTCAATTTGACATGACAAATACTGCTACGGTTCACACCGTAACCAGCTTACTTTATCCAGTTGAGACTAGTGACGGACCAAATGCAACAAACATGCCTTTTGATCAAACTCAAGCATTTAAGGGAGGAGCCCAGGTAACACTTGAAGACCCAGGTCTTTACGTGTTTACTTGCAAAGTTCACCCATACATGTTTGCAGCCGTGATAGTTAATGATGAGGGTACTGATGGCCTGGATCTGGGTGAAAACATCAGGATAGTAAATGGAATTACTACTCCTACTGCCAGTCCACTGGCTGTTAGTTTACTCAAAACATTCTTTGTAGATACAGATCCCAACAACTGGCAAGACTATGATGCAGGAACTTGGAATGCCACATTCCCACCAGTAGATATTAGAGCCACAGGCGGCGCTGTAGTCAATCTTTCAGCACTTGATGTTGCAAATGTACCATTGATTGCTGCAGATCCTCCTAGAAATGGAATCGGTGAAGTGTGGATTAACACTCAGTTTGAAACATCTGATGGAAAAGCAAAATATGGTTCTGCTACCGCAGTTGATACTTCTACTTGGAAGGTGACAAAGAAAGTCTTCGGTGATGCAATTAACATGAATCATCCTCACAACATGTGGGCAAATACCGAAGGCAATATCATCTATCAAACCCAATGGTTTGATAGCAGATTATCAACTATCGATAGAGAAAACGCTCTAGTGTTAGATGACATTACAGTTGGCGACTCTCCATCTCATGTGATGACAAGACCTGTTGATGGAAACACAGCATACATTGCAATGAATGGTGAGAATCCAGACACATCTGTCGTAGAAGTCTCACTAAATCCTAATACTGGTTCTTTGACCAATGTTGGAACGCTTGACATTAGAGAACCACACCCACACGGTCACTGGATGAATAATGACATCATGGTTACTCCAAATGCATTTACTGGAACTTCTTCAATCTATGAATTTGATACTGGAGACACAACTGTAATACCACATACTGATCTTCTTGCTGTAAGTGCTAACGCATTTACCGTACCAATAGCAACTGGAATGCATCCATCAGGCGAAAAGTACTATGTTGCAAATCTATTAGACCAGACTGTCACATGTGTTTCAACTGGCATAGCAGCATGCGTTGATGGCAATGATTTGGTAGATACCAAACCAATATTGCTAGTAACTGGAATACCAAACTTGTTTAATGCAGGTGAATTGGCTCCAAATCAAACAGGTGCTGCAGGTTTGTTACCAATTCAAACACCAGTTGATCCTACAGGAAAATATGTAGTCACTGCAACCTT
>Ga0224496_10000543_pt1 | contig 26121 bp, 21 predicted proteins | sample SF_Jul11_sed_USG_2_FD_168127 | JGI IMG/M metagenome (GOLD analysis project Ga0224496, IMG submission 168127) | Sediment microbial communities from San Francisco Bay, California, United States - SF_Jul11_sed_USGS_8_1 | ecosystem: Environmental > Aquatic > Marine > Sediment | place: USA...
AATTTGTCGTTAAATGAAATGAATTCCAGCCGCCTCCCCCTTCCCGGACCCCGGCAACCCCCCGCAAACCCCCATCGCCCAAACGCACCCCACCGTGAACCGCGTTTCCACAAATCCGGAAATCCCCATATTTTCAATCCCTTCTGCGCGTTTCGTTTCGCAGACCGGCCCCTCCACAAAGCCACTTTTTTTCCACATTTTCAATGGGTTCTGAAAATCATCCGGAAAAATTCCCGGTTCACCCCACCGCATCGTGCTACCGGCCTTCAGAACCCCTTGATATTCCGTTCCGAGGTCACCGTGAACATGCGAAACCCACGGTGCGAAACGCCCCCACAAAGCGGTTTTTATTCCACAAAAACAACCGGTTCTGCGCGCGGAAACCGTTAATTTTCACCGTGTTTCATTTAGCAACCACAAACGCGTTTTTTAATTTAAAAACAATCGGTTCTGGACTTTCATCCGATTTTGTGCGAAATAAATCGGCCGTGCCCACAAACGGCCAAAAATGCCACGTTGTCAGATGGTTATGACTCATGGAATACCGTGGCCCACGGTTTAGCTTTGCTGTTTGCGAAGCGAAGTAGCACGATTTCCCCCTGGAATCGCCCCGGAACATCCGCCGATTCCGGCAGGGAATTTCTGGATAACCGATTGTTTTTGCGTAACCGGGGGAAGCCACAAACACCAAAAACGCGGGCTCCACCACGTGCGCAGGGGGGCGATTCAGGGGGGTGCCGTAGGTTGCCCACCGATCCCGGTCCCCCGCGCGGCGGGGCGCATCGGCCGGTGCCACGGGGCGGGGCGCCGGTGGCTCTTTTTCATACCGGATGGCGGGCGGCGGATCGCACCGCCCGCCGGGGATCAGCCGAATTCCGCCTTGAACGCAGCGAACTCGGCCTTGAGGGCGGCAAAATCCTCGCGCAGGCCGTTTACCTCCGCCTCCAGGGCGTTCAGGCGCTCGTTTTCCACGCGCACCCGTTCGGTGGCGGATTCCGGCGCGGGGGCCCGCTCCGGCTCGTCGGGGATTACCGGCTCACCGCACAGCAGGTGGGCATAGCGGTTCTCCTTGCGCCCCGGCTGGCGCGGCAACTGGATCACAAAACCGCGTTCGGCCAGGGCATCCAGCCGTTGCTGCACCGAATCCAGGTCGTGGAACTCGTGCATGCGCGAGGCACGGGTGCGCAGTTCGCCCACCGTCTGCGGCCCGCGCAGCAGCAACTCGGTGATGATGGCGGTTTCGGCCTTGGTCAGTTCCGCCTTTTCCGGCAGCACGTGGCGGTACTTGGGCACCCGGCTGTTGGCCAGATAGGTGGTGACGCTCAGCTTCTTGGTCTGCAAGCCGTTCAGGCCGCGCACCACGTCGGTATCGGCAAAGGCCACCAGCGGGTGGCGGTTGCTCTTCTGGTTGCAGGCGTTGGTCAGCGCGTTGAGGGTGATCGGGTAATACTCCGGGGTGGTGATCTGCTTCTCCACCAGACACCCCAGCACCCGCGCCTCCAACTCCGTCAATTGAATATCCACCGGAAAAATCCTTCGCAAGAAATGGCTGAAACCTGCCCGCCCGCAGGCCCGGGATGTACCGTTGCGCGCGCATCATATGCTTTTCGGAGAACGAATTCACCGTCTGGAGGGCAACGGAATTCATTCCTCCCTATGCCATAATGAGCGTCCTCGGATTTCACCCACCCCCGTGCAGGACCCTTCGTGACCGACGCCATCCACCCCCACGTTGCCGCGCTGCTTCCCGGCTCCGGACCGTTCCACCTGGACCCTTTGGCGGGCGATGCCAGCAACCGCCGCTACTACCGGGTAACCCAGGGGGATGCCCCCTTCATCCTGATGCAGCTGGCGGACGCGGAAGGGTTCAAAAAGAGCGAGGAGGCGGTGACCGGGGAGGTGCCGGTGGAGGAACTGCCGTTCCTCAACATGCAGCGCTATCTGGCCAAAGCGGGGCTTCCGGTGCCGGAGGTGATCGGCCAGGACATGGAACACGGCCTGATCCTGCTGGAGGACTTTGGCGACCGCTCCCTGATGGCCGCCATCGAGGGCAGGCCGGAAGAGGACATCATGGCCCTCTACTGGGAGGCCATCGACCATCTGGCCGCCATGCAGCGGGACACCAAACTGGACGACGGCTGCGTGGCCACCCACCGCGTCTACGGGGAGGAACTGCTGTTGTGGGAGTTCCAGCATTACGTGGAGTACGGCATCGAGGCCCGCTACCGGCAGCCGGTGGACGCGGCCCGCAGGAAGGTGCTGGACGAGTATTTTGGCCGCATCGCCGCCGAGATCGCCGCCCAGCCGCAGGTGCTGGTGCATCGGGACTACCACAGTCGCAACCTGATGGTGAAGCCGGATGGCCACCTGGGCATCATCGATTTTCAGGACGCCCTGCTCGGCCCCGCCACCTACGATCTGGCCTCCCTGCTGTGGGACCCCTACGTAACCCTGCCGGAGGAGGTGCCCTCTGACCTTACCGCCCGCTACTGGGCCCAGGCCCCGGCCAAACTGGACATGAGCTTCCCCCGTGCCCTCAACCTGACCGCCTTCCAGCGGCTGCTCAAGGCCGCCGGGCGCTTTGTCTACATCGACCGGGTAAAGGGCAATCCCGCCTTTCTGAAGGACGTGCCCACCTGCCTGGCCCGCGCCCGCTGGATTCTGTCACGCTACGACGATCTGAAGCCGCTGGCCAAGGCGCTGGCGGCGCTGGACCCGGAGATGGAGCCTGAATGAGCGTGACCCGCGCCATGCTGCTGGCCGCGGGCCGGGGAGAGCGGCTGCGCCCCCTCACCGACCGGGTGCCCAAGCCGCTGATCCCGCTGGGGGGACAACCGATGGTGTTCCGGGTGCTGACCCGGCTGGCGGCGGCGGGGATCCGCCAGGTCCACATCAACACCCACCATCTGGGGGCGCAGCTGCCGGAAGCCATCGGCGACGGCTCCCGCTGGGGGGTACGGGTGGTCTGGCACCACGAGGCCGAAATTCTCGGCACCGGCGGTGGACTGGCGAACGCGCTGAACGAGTCGCCGGAACTGGCGGACGCCCCGGTGCTGATGATCAACAGCGACATTCTGGTGGACGCGGACCTGAACGCGCTGATCGCCACCCATGCCGCCCACCCATCCGGGGAGCCGCTGGCCACGCTGGTGCTGCGCCCCGATCCGGCGGCGGAGCACTACGGGGTGATTGCCACCGATGACGCCGGGCGCATCCGCCGCTTTCTGACCACCGACACCGGTGGCGCCACCCGGGAGTACATGTTCACCGGCATCCAGATCATCGCCCCCCGGCTGTTGAAGCCGTTGGCCGAACGCCGGGGCCCCTTCGCCATCACCGAGCCGTACATGCAGGCGCTGGCCGCGGGAGAAACCCTGATGGGCCACATCCACACCGGCTACTGGTCCGACCTGGGCACCCCGGAACGGCTGATGCAGGCGGAGGCGGACCTGACGGCGGGAAAACTGGACGCCCCGCCGTTCCCGGCCGCATAGGATGCCCATCGACGGCCTGATGCTGGGAATTCTGCTGGGGCTGGCCGCCTCGGCCTGCTGGGGGGTGGCCGACTTCCTGGCACGGGGGGTGACGCGCCGCTACGGGGATTTTGAAACCCTGCTCGGGGTGCTGGTGGTGGGGGGCATCGGGGTGGCGCTTTACGTGGTTCCCCAGGGGGTGGCGCCGGTGCTTGCGGGCGACCGGCTGACCATCGTCATCACCGCCCTGCTGGCGGTGGGGGGATATGCGGCCCTGTACCGGGCCCTCAAGGTGGGGGTGCTCAGCGTGGTATCCCCCATCGCGGCGGGCAACGCGGTAATTCCGGTGGGTCTGGCCCTGATCCTGCTGGGGGAGCGGCCCCTGCCGTGGCAATTGGCGGGCGGGGCCTGCGTGCTGGCCGGGGTGGCGCTGCTGTCCATCCAGAAAGGGGGTCCGCATCCGGAAGGCCAGAACCTCCAGGAAGGCGCCGCGCCGCCCCGTGGCCGGATCGCCCTGGGCGTGGCTCCGGCCCTGCTGTGCGCGCTGCTGTTCGGCATGTCCCTGTTCGGAATGAAGCTGAGCGTGGACCGCATCGACCCCAACAGCGTGGCCCTGTGGGTGCGCATCATCGGCGTGGCCGCCCTGTTGCTTTGGCTGCTGGCGGCCCGCCGGGTGACCCTGCCCCCCGCCGGGTGCCGTCTGCCGCTGGTGGCGGCGGGGCTGCTGGACGCGGCGGCGTTCGTGTTCTTTTGCGAGGCCCTCACCCACACCCTGCTGTCGCTGGTGGCGCCGGTTTCGGCCACCATCCCCCTGTTCACCGTTACCCTGGCGCGGGTGCTGCTGAAGGAGCGGCTGAGCGGCATGCAGCAAACCGGGCTGGCCCTCACCCTGAGCGGTCTGGCGTTGGTGGCGCTGGACTGACCGTGCGCGCTCTCCCCGGATATACTGGCATGAAGGGGAATAAGGGGGCGTAATGGACGAGCGGATGATCAGCGAATTCGTCACCTTTCTGGTGGTGCTCGACCCGCTGGGAATGGTGCCTATTTTTTGGGCCATCACCCATCAGGTGGCGCCGGTCCACCGGCGGCATATCGCCGTGCAAGGGGTGTTCACCGCCACCCTGATCCTGATCGCCTTCGCCTTTGTGGGGCGGGGCTTTATGGAGCTGTTCGGCATCACCCTGCCCGCCTTCCAGATCGCCGGCGGCATCCTGCTGTTCCTGCTCTCTATGGACATGATCTTCGCCCGCCAGTCGGGCCTGCGCTCCACCACCGACAGCGAGCAGGAGGAGGCCCTGCACAAGAGCGACGTGGCCATTTTCCCGCTGGCCTTCCCGCTCATCGCCGGCCCCGGCGCCATGACCACGGTGCTGCTGTTCTCCGACCGCTCGGAGGGCACCCTGCGCTTTATCGGCACCATCGGCATCATGCTGTTTGTGCTGGGGCTGGTGCTGCTGTGCCTGCTGGCGGCCAACCGGATCATGCGCCGTATGGGCGAAACCGGCACCAACGCGGTCAGCCGTCTGCTGGGGCTGATTCTGGCGGCCCTCTCGGTGCAATACGTGGTGGACGGCATCCACGGCTCGTTTGCAGTGGCGGGCGGGTAGCCCCGGAGGGCGCATAAAGATTCCGTTACATTTCTAACGGTTCCGAGTGGCCATGCTATGTTTGGAAGCGGAGTAACCGCATGCCGAAACCGATTCTGGTCGTGGAAGACGACCCCAACATCGCCGCCCTGGTGGAAAAATACCTGACCCGGGAATCCTTTGCCGTCACCTTGGCCGCCGACGGCGAAACCGCGCTGGCCGAAGCCCGGCGCATCCGCCCCGCGCTGGTGATTCTGGACCTGATGCTGCCCCGTGTGGACGGCTGGGAGGTGTGCCGCCGCCTGCGCGCGGTTTCCGACGTTCCAATCCTGATGCTCACCGCCCGTGCCGAGGAGGTAGACCGCATCGTGGGCCTGACCATCGGCGCCGACGACTACGTGGTCAAACCGTTTTCCCCGGCGGAACTGGTGGCGCGGGTGAAGGCCATCCTGCGCCGCGCCTCCCCCGTGGTGGCGACGGAACGCGCTATCGTCATCGGCGATCTGACCCTGATGCCGGAGCAACACCGGCTGCTTCGGGACAGCGGCGACGTGACCCTCACCCCCTCGGAATTCCGCCTGCTGGCCACCCTGATGGGCGCGCCGGGGCGGGTATTCACCCGCGACGAACTGCTGGAGCGGCTGCACACGGATGGCAGCGTGGTCATTGACCGGGTGGTGGACGTTCATGTGGGACGCCTGCGCCAGAAGATCGAAACCGACCCGGCCCACCCGGACTACCTGCTCACCGTGCGCGGCACCGGCTATCGTTTCGTCACCCCCGAAAATGTGGGCAACGCCCGGTGAAGATCCGCCTGCTCACCAAACTGCTGGCCATCAACCTGCCACTGATCGTGGCGGTGATCGCCGGGGTCTGGGTGGCCATCGACTACCTGGCGGCGGACTACTTCATGGTGCTGATGGACAAGTACCACGTGAACCCGGCGGAAACCCACGCCATGTTCCTGGACGCCGTGCACCGCTACATGGTGTGGGCCAGTGCGGCGGGACTGGTGGCGGCGGTGGGCGTGAGCGCCCTGCTCACCCGGCGCCTGCTGAAGCCCCTGTACCAGATGGCCGAGGTGTCCCGGCGCATTGCGCTGGGGGAATACGATCAGCGGGTGGCGGCGGCTTCCGGGGACGAGGTGGGGGAACTGGGGCGAGCCTTCAATGCCATGGCGGAAAACCTGGCGCGCATCGAACAGTTGCGAAAAACCATGGTGGCCGACGTGGCCCACGAGTTGCGCACCCCCCTCACCAACGTGCGCGGCTACCTGGAGGGCTTGCGGGACGGAGTGGTGCAGCCGGATCAGAAGACCTATGCGATGCTCAACGAGGAGGTGCTGCGGCTGGTTAATCTGGTCAACGACCTGGGCGAACTGAGCCGTGCCGACGCCGCCGGGCTGGTGCTTAACCCCGAAACCGTGGACCTGGCCGACGCCCTGCGTTCGGCGCGGGAGCTTTCCCAACCGTGTTTCGATGAAAAGGACCTGAAGGCGGTGGTGACCATCGGTCCTGGCGTGACCACGGTGCGGGCCGATCCGGCTCGCCTCGCACAGATCCTGCGCAACCTGCTGGACAACGCCTGCCGCCACGCCCCGCGCGGGGGCCGGGTGGAACTGTTCGCCGGGCGCGAGAACCACAAAATCCGCATCGGCGTGGAGAACACCGGAGAGCCGATTCCGGCGGACGACCTGCCGCTGATTTTCGAGCGCTTTTACCGGGTGGACAAGTCCCGCGCCCGCTCCAGCGGCGGTTCCGGCGTGGGGCTGGCGATTGTCCGCCAACTGGCCGAGGCCCACGGCGGTTCCACGGGAGCCGACTGCCCCGAGGGGCGCGTCCGAGTGTGGGTAGAGTTGCTGGAACATGCCACGGCATAGGCGGCGGGAAATCCCCCACCTGCCAAATCCGGCAACAGCGGCTATAGTTGAAGAACCTACCCCGAAACATGCAGGGGGACCGTCCGTAACGTCTCGCAATAAGTGGGGAGCCTTATGCCCGAGCGTCCGCCGTTGGCCGTCACTGTCTTCTCAGACTACGTCTGCCCCTTCTGCTACGTGGGGGATCGACGCATCACCCGGCTGGAGGAGCGGTTTACCCTCAACATCACCTGGCGCATGGTGGAAATCCATCCGCAGACTCCCCTGGAAGGAATGCCGCTGGAGGCCTTGGGCTACCCCCCAGACCTGTGGAACAAGATGATGGCCCACCTGTCCAATATGGCGGCGGAGGAAGGCATTCCCCTGTTCGAGCGCACCCACACCTATAACTCGCACAAGGCTCTGGTGCTGGCGGAAGCCGCAAAGGAGGCGGGAGAAGGGGTGTTCCGCAAGGTGCATGAGGGGCTGTTTGCGGCCTACCTGAGCCACGGTCGAAACCTGGCCGACACCCGTGTGCTGGAGGAGGTGGCCACCGCCTCCGGCATGAGCACGGCCCAGTTCGAGGAGGCCCTGATCGAGCCCCGTTTCGAGGAGGCCCTGCGCGGCAACTTTGTGGCCGCCCGGCGGGCCGGCGTGACCGGCGTCCCGGCGTTTTTGATCGGCGACCGGCTGGTGTCCGGCGCGGTGCCGGTGGAACACCTGATGCAGGTGGCGGAAGAGGCCGTGCTGGCGGCCCGGTGACGGTTCAGAATTGACGAATTCGGATGGGGAGTAAAATGGCCAAGGTAAGAGCAACCCTTTTTTCCGCCGAACGGATGCCATTCGGCGGCGTCCCTCTGACCCCTGCGCGCTTCGTGATCGCGCGCGCCGCATGGGTCACCGTGTTTGCGGTGCCACCCGCCCTGCTGCTGATGATGGCGCTGGTTCCAGTCCCGCAAACCCCCACCGGCTGGCTGCTGCTGGCACTGGCCGCCATCCCGGTGCTGTTCGCGGCGGAATACGTGGGGGGCCACACCTTTCCCGGCCGCATTGCCCTCCGCCTGACCCGCCCGGAACTGCGCCACCTGCGCCTGGCCTATCGAATGGTGCTGTTATCCCTGTGGGGCGCAGTGGCCATTGCTGCCGCGCTGCTTACCGGTTGATATGCCGCACCCGGTTGAGCGCCGCCGCCAGTTCAAAAAGGCGCGGCGCCGCCAGATCGCCCATCGGCCACGGGGTAAGGCCGTCAAAACCGTTTTCTTGTAAATCAGCCAGGGGGGCGGCTAGACCCTCAGTGGCGATTCCTCCATCTGCATAATTCTCAAAATAACGGTGCAGCAGCCAGCCGATGGCGCGGGTCTGGGCCACGTCGGCCACCTGCTCCACCCGGCTCAGATCGATGGTGTGGGTACCGTACTCGAGAGTATCGCGGTCCCGCGCAGTGATCTTCACCTCCCGTCGGCCACGGGCGGAAGACAGGGCCGGAGCACGTCCGGGAGGCTCCGCTATGACCATCGGGGACAGTCCGGACAAATCTCCCAACTGGCGTGGCTCCGCCAGTGCCCTGGCCTCGGCCGTGACATCGGACGGCTGGTAGCTGTCCATGCGGATCACCGTGTCCGCCACCTCGAACCAATCCCCACTGCCACCCATGACCACCACCGAGCTGACCCGGTGCCGGTCATACAGTTCGCGCACCCGGTGCAGCAGCGGGGTGATCGGCTCCTGCTCTCCCCGCACCAGCTTTTGCATGCGGGCATCGCGCATCATGAAATTGGTGGCGGAGGTGTCCTCGTCGATCAACAACAGGCGGCACCCGGCATACAGCGCCTCGACAATGTTCGCCGCCTGGCTGGTGGAGCCGGACGCGTTCTGTGTGGAAAAGCGGTCGGTGGCCCGGCCGAAGGGCAGGTTGGAAATGAACGGCGAAATGTCCACCCCGGTTACCTGCCGCCCGTCCTCGGCACGCACCTTTACCGCCGTGGGGTCGGTGACCACCCGTTCGCGGCCGTCGCCGGGGATGTGGTCGTACACCCCCGTTTCCAAGGCATTCAGCAGGGTGCTCTTGCCGTGAAACCCACCTCCCACGATCAGGGTCACCCCGGCGGGCACCAGCATGCCGGTCACCTCGCCGGCGTGCGGCAGGTGCACCGTGGCGGCGAGGGTGGGCGGACGTTTGAACCGCAGGCCGTCCGCCAGGGGGCGCTCGTCCACGCCGCTGTTTCGGGGCAGCACCGCGCCGTCGGCGACAAAGGCCGCCCAGCCGTTTTCCACCACCTGGGCGCGCAGGGCGTGCTGGTCCTCCACGGAGTCCACGTGGGTGCGCACGGCGGTGGCGTCCAGCGCGGCATACTCCAGCCGGGCGGCCAGTTGGGGCAGATCAACGCAAAGCAACCGCTCCGCCGCCCGCCCCAGCACCTTTCTGCCCCGCGCGGGCAGACCACAGGTAACACGAACTTCCAGGCCGGACGCGGTCACCCGCACCGCGCTGCGCCACAGCACCTGCTGGGTGGCGCGGCACACACCGATCTCTCCCGACTTGCCCGAACCGTCCCGCTCCCCGCCCCGCACCGGTAACGCGGCGGCCAGGACGCGCACCAAAAAATCCTCAAGGGCGATACGGCGGGTGGGGGTGTTCCACAGTTCCGCCGGAAACCCGGCAACCCGTGCGGGAATCTCTAGCCGCAGGCGGGAAGGACTGGCAAACGGGTCGCCCTGCACGTGATCCACGTGCAACGTCATACGCGGGTATTGCCACGCGCCACGAATGTCCTTGTAGGCCCCGTATCCGCGCCCGTCGATGCGGGCCAGAATGCCTTTCAACCGCTCCATGCTTTATCCAGGGTATGTCTTTTGCTTACAGTGTGTGTCGGATGAACGCGCAAACCCTGTCCATTGGACCCGTTTTATGACCCGCCTGTCACCCCTGTCCGGGCTGGGGCTGGCCTGCGCGTTGCTGTTGTCCGCCTGCGCGGACGCCTCCCCCGAGTTGCCGTGCGGAGCGCAACCCCCGGAAATGCCTCCGGTGCCGATAGTGGGCGACGTGACCACGGTTACCAGCCGCGCGCAGATGGAAATCTCCGGCCAGCGGGATCCGTGGAGCGCCATTCACGTGGATGGACTGGAACAGGTTCCGCTTGGGTGCGACCGGTATTGGTCCCTCACCGTCGCGCTGGTGGATGGGGTAAACACCTTTCAAATTACCGCCGTGGGCGATCTGGGCAACGAAAGCGCGCCGGTGCCGGTAACCATCCGCCGGGACAATGGCGCGCCCCTCGCACCCGCCATTTCAGCCGCCAGCGAAAGCGTCACCCTGCCCGGCACGACGGAAATTACCGGCACCCGCGAGGATGGCGCCCGTCTGCTGTTGAACGGCCTGCCGCTGGTGCCGCCGGGAACCGGCACGGCGATTACCGCTTCCGTGCCGCTGTCCGCCGTCGGGGCCAACACGCTTTCCTTTACGCAGGTGGATGCGGCGGGCAACGAGAGCCCGCCGACGGTGATTGCGGTAACCCGCACCAGCACGCCGTTGGCCCCACCCCGCATGAACTACCCGTTGCAGGACGATCGCATCGGGGCGGCGCCACCGACCACCAACAGCGTGGGGTTTGTCTGGATCCCCGAGCCGACCGCAACCGCCTACCGGCTGGAAATCGCGGCATCGCCGGCATTCGACCCCACACTCACCACTGTTTTGAACATCCCGAGTCCGGCCACCCAGACGATCCCCTGGAGCGCCTCCCCCGGCATCTGGTACTGGCGCATCGCTTCGGTGGATGGCACCGGCGCGGCCACCTTCGGCCAGACCCGCCGCTTCTCGGTGGGTAATGCCCGCAACGATGTGAATGGCGACGGTTTTTCGGACCTCGCCGTGGGGGCTCCCGGCGATGACGGGGGGCTATCCCCCCTGACCGAGGACAACCGGGGACGGGTGGAACTGTTTTACGGGCGGGCAGACCTTGGAACGGTGGCTCCCCCGGATACGGAGAGCGCCGCCGTCATTTATCAGGGCACCGTCACCCACGGGAATTTCGGGCTGGCGGTCACCATGGGCGACCTGAATGGCGACGGTTTTGCCGATCTGGCGGTGGGTTCCCCATTTGAAAACGCGGACGGGCGGGCATCCGGCGCGGCGCGGGTGTTCTTCGGCGGCAGCGGCCTGCCCGGGCTGATCGACACGCCGGACCTCACCCTCCCCGGACAGAACGATTACGACTACACCGGAACCCAGGTCGCCTCCGGCTTCGATGTGAACGGGGACGGCTTCGACGATCTGGTGGTCACCGCTTACGGCTATGACGCACCGGGAGCGGCCGACGCGGGGCGTGTCTACCTGTACTTCGGCGGTGACCCGATGGATACGGTGCCGGACCGGATCATCACCGGGGACCGGTACATCGGTTATCTGGGCAGCGGCATCGCCGCGGCGGACATGAACGCAGACGGCTGGCCCGACCTGGCTCTGGGGGAGCCAAACGCGGGTGTGCCCGACGGCATGGGGGGAACCCTGGCCGAGGCGGGACGGGTGCAGGTGCTGTTCGGCGGCCCCCAGATGGACGGCGTGGCCGACCTGATCCTGCCCGGCGTGGACGCTGGAGAACATCTGGGCGAGTCGGTGGCCCGTGCCGGGGATATGAACGGCGTCGGCTTCGACATGCTGGCGGCGGGCGCGCCCAAATGGGGTACCGGGATGGCCCCACATACCGGAAAGGTGCGGCTGTTTGCGGCGGGGCTGATTCCCGCCCTCACCACGGCCCAGGTCATGGAAATCCAGGGGGCCGTAACCAATGAGGGATTTGGCGGGCACCTGTCCGGTGGCGGCGATGTGAACGGCGATGGCTACGCCGATCTGGCGGTGGGCGTGCCGTATTCGGACCAAGGGGCAGCCGACCCTTCCGGCACCTCCACCGAAGGCGATCAGGGCATGGTGGAAATCCACCTGGGGGCGGCGACGATCGATAACCTGTGGGACGCGCGCGTGGTGGGAGCGGGCGTTTCATCATTCAACGACTGGCTTGGCTACGGGGTGAGCATGACCGGCGACATGAACGGCGACACCCTCACCGACGTCGCCTTTGGCGCACCCGGAAATGACGACACGGTCAGCGTACCGCCGGTAAACAACACCGGGCGCGCTTACATGATCCTTGGCGAGGGGGGGGGAATGCCTTCGTGGAACACCGCCGGGTGCCTGTTCCCCACCCATTGCGGTGCGGATATCATCGGCCCCGCCGGATCCGTACCCGGTGCGGTATTCCCCGGCACCACCGGGCGCGACTGGCTCGGCCTGGCCATCTGGTAAGCCCCCGTGGCCTTTTGCTTCGATCCGCCCCGGTATGGCAATATTCCGCGGTAATGTGAATGTTTCTTATGGGGGCAGGCGTGCGTAACGAATGGTGCCAGCAATTGCGGACCGTGCTGCTGGCAGTTGCGGTGAGTGGGGCCATGCTGCCGCATCCCGTCGCGGCGGCGGATCTGACGGGGTATGACTTTGGGTCATACCAGGTGGAACTGCGTCTGGCGGTGCCGGTTCCGGTCGGCCAGTACCATCTGACCGCCACCATAACCCATGGCAGCTTCAACGGCGCGTTTACGCGCGGGCTGTCGGCGGCCGATCCCCTCGTATACGGCGGGCAGACCCTCACCCCAACGGGTTCGGACCGGCTCAGTGCCGATGTGCAGGTGACCCGCACCGCCATCACCTTTTCCGACCCCAGAAACCCCGGTGCCACCTGGAAGCGGGACGGCCTGAGCATCTCCAGCCTGTTCGGCCTGTCGTGGGTGGATATGCAGTCCGCTGTCGCGGTCCCCACCGCCACCCCAAACTCTACCTCCAGGGACTACGCCCGGGGCGGGCTGCACCTTGGCGTGGGGGTGAACTGGCTGCCGGAGAAAAAATTCTGGGGCGCCAGAGCACGGGCACTGGTTCACGCGGATCCTCTGTCGCTGGTGGACGCCTTCAGCAAGGATCCGAACCTGAAGGAGGAATATTTTCTCGCCGAACTGGAGGCGCTGGCGCTGATCCGCGTTCCGGGCGGCGGCGAAGCCTTCGCCGGACTGGCTCTGTGGCGCTATGTGTGGAATGACACCCTGGACAACAGCGTGGCCAAGCTGGACATGCGCTACCTGGGGCCGATGGCAGGCGTCGCCTGGCACTTCTGAGCCGGATCGCCCGCGCACGCTGGCCCTGCCCCTCCACCTGCCGTACAATAGCCAACCCGACCGCCGGGAACCGGCGTCCGGAACCAGAAGCCCATGACCCAGACGCACCCCCTCATCGACCGGCTGGCCGACGATTCGGCGCGGGTGGACGACATTTCCCCGTCCGCCGCCGCATACGTCCTGGCGCAACACGCCGCTGCGCGTCCGGCCCCGCTGCTGGTGCTGGCGCCGGGCGGTGAATCCGCCACCGCCCTGCACCGCGACCTCACCCTGTTCTGCACCCGGCGCGGACTTCCGGCGCCGGTCTTTTTTCCAGCCTGGGATAATCTGCCTCACGAATTCGCCTCGCCGCTGCCGGAAATTTCCGGCCGCCGCATGGCCATCCTGGCCGAGGCGCTCCACACCGCCGCCCCCATCATCGTGGCTCCGGTGGCGGCGGTGCTGCACCGGTTACCACCGGTGGAGGTGGTAACGGAATTCACCCTGCACGCAGTTCCCGGCGCCACCCTGAACCCGAATGGCCTGGCCGATCGGCTGGAGCAGATCGGTTACCGTCCCGCGTCCCAGGTGGAGCAGCCGGGAACCTACGCCGTGCGCGCCGACATTCTGGACATCTACCCACCCCACCTGGATGGGCCGTGCCGCATCGAGCTGTTCGGCGACGAAGTCGAAACGGTGCGCGCCTTCGATCCGGCCACCCAGCGCTCCACCGAGCCGCTGGCGGCGGTCACCCTGTGTCCGGTAACCGAATTGCCGGACCATCCGGAAGCCACGGCCCGCGCCCGCCAGCGGATTCATGACATCGCCATTGAGCGCGACCTGCCGTCGGCCAGCGTCACCCTGGAAACCGGCCGCGTCACCCGTTCCCCACGCACGGACGGCATCGAAGCGTGGGCACCGTTCTTTTTTGAGGCGCCGATGGTGTCCATCGCCGCCCATCTGCCTCCCGCTACGCGCCTGGTGCTGGTGGACGCCGACAACGTACGGGCCCGCGCCCGGGGGCTGATCCGGAAGGCGGAACAGGTAATGGCCGACGAGGCTGCGCGCGGCACCATTCTGCCGTCGGTCACCTCCCTGTTCGTGTCGCTGGACGACTTGTCGGCGGGGCTGCCGGTGGTGGAGTTCTCCCCGGCACCGGTGGAGGAGGCGTCCCCGTTCCGCACCCCCGAGGAACTGGGACTTCCACCGCTGGAAGGGGAACGGCTCAAAGCCGGGTTCGAGGCCCGTTTCGCCACCCTGCCGGAATTGGCCCGGCGCGGGCCGGTCACCCTGGTCTGCCCGGACCGGGAGCATGTGTCCGCCCTGTCCGGAATTCTGGACGAACACCGTGTTCCCCATGGGGATAACCCGGGGCAGGTGCAGTTGATCGAGGGCGCCCTGAGCCGTGGCTTCGCCATGGGCGACACGGTGTTCCTCACCGAGTCCGAGCTGTTCGGACGCCAGACCGTGCCCCCCCCGCCACGCCGCTCGCGGATCACTCAATTCACCCCCGGCTTTGCCGACCTGAAGGCGGGGGACCCGGTAGTCCACCTGACCCACGGCATCGGTTTGTATCGGGGCCTCACCCGCATGGACATCGGCGGCGAAGAGGCCGATTACCTGGTGATCGAATATTTCGGGGGAGACAAGGTATACGTGCCCATGGACCGGCTGGAGCTGGTGCAGGGGTATGCCGGGGCGGAGGGCACCGAACCGCGCCTGGACAAGATGGGCGGCAAGAGCTGGGAAAAAACCAAGCGCAAGGTGCGCAAGGAGCTTTCCGAACTGGCGGAGGAACTGGTCAATCTGGCCGCCGCCCGCGAGGTGTCCCGGGGCCACGCCTTCGCCCCGGAGGGAACTGCCGGGGTGGAATTTGCCGCCAGCTTCCCGTTCACCGAAACCCCCGACCAGATGCGCGCCATCGAGGAAATCCGCGCCGACATGGAGTCCCCGCGCCCCATGGACCGGCTGGTGTGCGGCGACGTGGGATACGGAAAGACCGAGGTTGCCCTGCGCGCCGCCTTCAAGGCGATCATGGGCGGACGTCAGGCGGTAATCCTGGTGCCCACCACCCTGCTCGCCCGGCAACACTTTCAGACCTGCCTGCGCCGCTTCGCCGGGTGGCCGATCCGCATCGGCCAGTTGTCGCGCTTTGTGGATGCGAAAACCCAGAAGGAGGTGCTGGACGGGCTGGCGGACGGCACCGTCGATCTGGTGGTGGCCACCCACCGGCTGCTCAGCCGCAAGGTGTCCTTCAAGCGGCTGGGGCTGCTGATTGTGGACGAGGAACAGCGCTTCGGGGTGTCCCACAAGGAACGCATCAAGCAGTGGAAAACCAGCGTGGACGTGCTCACCCTCACCGCCACACCCATTCCGCGCACCCTGCAACTGTCCCTGATCGGAGTGCGTGATCTGTCCATCATCGACACCCCGCCCCCGGACCGAATGGCAGTTCAGACCCGTGTGGTGCGCTTTGACCCCACCCTGATCGCCGAGGCCATCGAGCGGGAACTCAAGCGGGACGGTCAGGTGTTTTTCATCCACAACCGGGTGAAGGACATCGGCGGGGTGGCCCAGTTCCTGAAAAAGCTGGTGCCCCATGCCCGCATCGGCGTGGCCCACGGCCAGATGCCGGAGGGGGAACTGGAAAAGGCAATGGGCCGCTTCATCGACAGTGAATATAACGTCCTGCTGTCCACCACCATTGTGGAATCAGGTCTTGATATTCCGCGCGCCAACACCATCATCATCCAGCGCGCCGACCGTTTCGGCCTGTCGGAACTGTATCAGTTGCGCGGCCGCGTGGGACGATCCGGGCGACAGGCCTACGCCTGGCTGATGGGACCGGAGGATGGCTGGAGCGGCGAGGCCCGCGAGCGGCTGATGGCCATTCAGCAGTTCACCGAACTGGGTTCCGGGTTCCGCATTGCCGCGCGGGATCTGGAAATCCGGGGTGCCGGGTCACTGCTGGGACACAAGCAGTCGGGGCAGATCACCGCCGTGGGCATCGACACTTACATGCATCTGATCAAAGAGGCCATGGCCCAGGTGCGCGGCGAAACCCTGGAGCCGGAACGCGAGATCGCGGTGCGTCTGGCGAGCGCCGAGATCCCGGAACAGTATGTGCGGGACGGGGGCCTGCGTCTGTCGCTGTACAAAAAGTTGTCCGGCTGTGTGTCCGAGGCGGAGGTGAACGCCTTCGAGGAGGAACTGAGCGACCGCTTCGGCCCTCCGCCGGAATCGCTGCGGCCTCTGCTGGACACCCAGCGGGTGAAGGGTGCGGCCATGCGCCTGCGCGCGTCGGAAATTGCCCACACCGGCCGCGGGCGCTACAAGGTTGCATTTTCTCCCGACCACACACTGTCTGAAGTTGGCCTGCGGCTGCTGATCGAAAAATTTGGCGAACGGCTCCAGTTCACCAGCGAACACGCCTTTACCGTCAACCTGGGGTGCGTCCCGGAACAGGGGGGAGCCGCCGCCCTGCTGGAACTGCTGGCGGAGCTCTAGACGTCGGTGCCCGGCATGGCCGACACTCTCAATGTGCTGGCGCTGGAGCCGTGGCATGCGGGATCCCACCAGGATTTTTTAAACGGTCTCGCCGGCCGCAGCCACCACCGGTTTCATCTGCACACCCTGCCGGGACGCTACTGGAAGTGGCGCCAGACCGGCTCCGGAATGATCCTGGCGCACAGGGTTCTGGCCGACCCGCCGCCGTGCGACCTGATCTTCGCATCGGATTTTTTGAATCTTCCAGACTTTCTCGCCCTCACCCGGAGGCGCTGGCCGAACGCTCCGGCAGTACTCTATTTTCACGAGAACCAGTTCACCTACCCCTTGTCCGAGGGGCACGACCTGGACCCCGCCTACCCCCAGGCCAACCTGTCCGGCGCGGCGGTGGCGGACGCGGTGTGGTTCAACTCCGAATATCATTTGACGTCGTTCCTGGCGGGGCTGGACCAGTTGCTGTCCATGTGCCCCGATTTCGCGCCGCGCCATCTGGCCGATGCCATTGCCGCCAAGTCCGCCGTGATGCCACTGGGAGTGGATCTGGAAGGACTCACTCCGCATCTGGGTCCACCGGGGGAGGGGCCGTTGACCATCCTCTGGAATCACCGCTGGGAGCATGACAAAAATCCGGACGGTTTTTTTGCGGCCCTGTTTGCACTGGCGGAGGCCGGGCACGACTTCCGGCTGATTGTGGCCGGGCAGGCGTTCTCCCGGGTGCCGAAGATTTTTGATACGGCGCGAACGAAGCTGGCGGCCCATATCGACCACTGGGGATATGTGGAAGACCGCGCCAGATATGCGGCCCTGTTGGGGCGTGCGGACGTGGTGGTGTCGGTGGCGCACCACGATTTTTTTGGTGTTGGTGTGGTGGAGGCGGTGCACGCGAACTGTCTGCCGATCCTGGCAAACCGGCTCAACTATCCACACCTGGTGCCGGAGAAAGCGCACGCACGCTGTCTGTTAAACGACGACGCAGAATTGGTCGACCGCCTGGAAGTGCTGGTCCGGTCTCCCGCACTGGCCCGCCAGCCCGGTCCCGGCGGCACGCCGCGCAACTGGGCCGCTCCCTATGACTGGGGCATCCGCGCCCCGGCCTTCGATCAGGCATTTTCAAAACTGGTGAAAACGGCGCCCCACCCGGCGTAACCCCTCTGCATTTTGGGGATTGAGAATCCCTCCGGCAAGATGCCGGCACATGCAGCTTACCCTCCCCACAAGCATCCGCCAGCACCCCCACATGGGCGCTGGCTGACGAAAAAGGAAACCCCTCGGGCCACCTGCCCCTTGGAGGGATATGTTCTGGAAGGTCATGGCAGTCGGGGAACCTTCCAGCGAGCGGCAGCCCGAAGGGATACGGTACACGGAGACACGGTTTTGATTCCACGTCTACGGACGCCTGCTTCCCTGTCTTTCCGTTACGGACTGACAGGACGCTTCAGGAACCCGGCTCCATGCCCAATTTCATCTTAGCACCGGGAAATTCGAGCGCAAGAAATCGCCCCGTTTTTTTGGCCGGTGCAGCCAGTAGCACGCCAGGAGAGTCGCATCCGTACAGCCGGAGGCTCTGGAAACAGGCCGGTTCGGGGTGTTGCCACCACGTATAAACCGCCCGGCGGATTGATCGTACCTGCCGGGCTCCGATATCATTTAAGGATGCCAATTTTTCTTATTCGCCCCCGTCGGGGAACTTTTCTGGTGTTGGCGCTGGTCGGTCTGCTGGCCGGAGGACTGACCTTTGTCGCCGCCGGCAGTGCAGGCCCCCTGCAACCGGAGGCGCTGCCGCCGAGTCACCCGCAGAGCGAGGTAATCGCCGAGTGCAACGACTGCCACAGCGAACCCAAACGCCGTCCGCCAATGCAGGTATTGCGCAATGACTGTGCCCGATGCCACAACACGGCCGTGGCCGGTCTAACGCCGGTTTCCCACGAGCAACTCAAGGCCCGGGAGCAGGGCGGCGTGATCCGTCCCGACCCGATCCTGGCCAAAAATTTCGCCACCATCACCCGCGACATGATCGCCATTCCCGGCGGCCCGTTCATTCTGGGTGACGACAGCCGTCACGCAGATGAGGGACCGATGCAGGAATGGAGCGTGGACGCCTTCCGCATCGACCGGCTGGAGGTAACCAACGACGATTTTCACCGGTTCACCATGGCCAATGGTCGAGAGGCCCCTTCCCATTGGGGAAGCCACCAGCCGCCGAAAGAGATCGGTAACCACCCGGTCACCTATGTATCGTGGTACGACGCCCGTGACTATTGCGCGTGGCGCGGCAAGCGCCTGCCCACCGAATTCGAGTGGGAAAAGGCGGCACGCGGCGACGAGGGCCTGAAGTATCCGTGGGGGGATATCTTCGATCCCAAACTGGCCAACACTCCCCAATCGGAAATCGGCCACACCACCCCGGTGGGCAGTTTTCCCAAAGGGGCCAGCCCTTACGGGGTACTGGACGTAGCGGGCAACGTGTGGGAATGGACCGACAGCTGGTACCTTCCGTACCCGGGCAACAAACGCAGTAATCCCAATTATGGCGAGGTCTACCGCATCGTGCGTGGGGGCTCATGGTACGATTGCGAATTCTACAAATGCGGGATCAGTGCCCCCACCTTCAACCGGGGGTTCTTCATCCCCAACACCCGTAACGACACCTTCGGTTTCCGCTGCGCCGTATCGGAACCGGCGGAAGCTGCCAGCGAAAGGAAGCGCTAGTCCACCCATGACCCACCCGGTGTTCACCCGCGTCACCCGTACCGCCGTCACGGCGGCCCTGCTCCTTTTCACCCTCTCCGGCTGCAATCCGCCCGCCGGCAACGAGGGGGAAAAGCTGTTTTTCGAAAAGGCCGCCAGCGGGCCTCCGCCAGCCATGATCCGCATTCTCGGCGGTCCGTTTCTGATGGGCTCCGACAAAGAGGACACGGAGGGACGGGCCCGCGAGTTCGGCGCCATGAAGCCGTGGTATCTGGATGAACACCCGCAGCACTCGGTGAATCTGCCAACCTACTGGATCGACCGCACCGAGGTCACCGTGGGTGCCTATGCCCTCTACCTGCACGCCACCGGGGCTCCGGTCCCAAACGGCTGGACCGGAGTGGGCGACAAGCGCGACCTGCCAGTGACCGGGATCAACTGGTTCCAGGCCGACGCCTACTGCAAGTGGCTGGGCAAGCGCCTGCCTACGGAAGCGGAATGGGAAAAGGCCGCCCGTGGCACCGATGGACGCGAGTTCCCCTGGGGTGAAACCTTCGATGCCATGAAAGCCAATACCGGAGCCACCCGGTTGGGCAATGTGATGCCGGTGGCCCACTTTCCCGAAGGGGCCAGCCCCTACGGGGTCATGGACATGGTGGGCAACGTGTGGGAGTGGACCGGAAGCTGGTATGAAAAGTACCCCGGATCCGACCACCATTCGGATGCCTTTGGCAACAAGTTCCGGGTAATTCGCGGCGGCGGCTGGGGCGGCGTGGGCCACTACACCCTGGACCAGTTCTACCGCACCGCTTACCGGTTCTACATCGACCCGTCCATCGGCTTTAACGACGCCGGTTTCCGCTGCGCCAAGGACGGTTAACGCCGGTTCAGGATCCCCCCATACGCGCTGCAGGAATTATGACGCCCTGCAGCGAATGTGCGGAAAGATTTGACCACCCTGCCGGCTCGGTCTACCTTAACCCATGGGATTCGGGCACGCACGCGAGGGGGGGCGCGCCGGATACCGCTTCATCAACCCTGAAATGCAAGTAATACAAGGCGTATGGCGCAAGGTACAGTCAAATGGTTTAACACCAAAAACGGGCTCGGCCTGATCATCGATCAGGACGGAAAGACCAAAGTCCGTTTTCACTTTTCAATCGTTTCCCAGGAAGACTATAAAACCCTGGGTGAAGGCGATGTGGTGGAATACGAGGCAAAACCGGGTCGCCGCGACCTGGAGGCGACCTCCATCCGCAAGGTCTGACCGGCGTCGCCACGGCCTCCCGCGGACCACTCCTCCCGAGGGGGCTGCCGATATGGTATATTTGGCGACCTGTGGGTGGATTTTACATTCCCCCGTTGCCGGTTGATAAGGGAATCAGCCGGAGCCGTACCGTCGGCCTGGCGGGCCAACCTCACCTTGGGCATCACCCGGACATGTTCGCAACCATCATCAAAAAATTCATCGGCACCAAGAACGAGCGCGAACTGAAGCCGCTCTGGAACCGGATCGCCCACATCAACTCCCTGGAGGATTCCCTCACCGGACTGTCCGATGAGGAACTCGCCGCCAAAACCCCTCTCTTCAAGGAGCGGCTGGCCGCAGGAGAAACTCTGGACGACCTGCTACCGGAAGCCTTCGCCGCAGTGCGCGAGGCCTCGCGCCGGTCGCTGGGCCTGCGCCACTATGACGCCCAGATGGTGGGCGGAATGGTGCTGCACAACGGGCGCATTGCCGAGATGAAGACCGGCGAGGGCAAGACCCTGGTGGCCACCCTGCCGGTGTACCTGAACGCATTATCCGGCAAGGGCGTGCACGTGATCACCGTAAACGACTATCTGGCCCAGCGCGATGCCGCGTGGATGGGAAAGCTGTACAACTTCCTGGGCATGGAGGTGGGGGTGATCATCGCCGGCCTTAACGACACCCAGCGCAAGGCCGCGTACAGTGCCGACATCACCTACGGCACCAACAATGAATTTGGCTTCGATTACCTGCGCGACAACATGAAGCTGTCGCTGGAGGATTACTGCCAGCGGGAACTGAACTTCGCCATCGTGGACGAGGTGGATTCCATCCTGATTGACGAAGCGCGCACCCCGCTGATCATCTCCGGGCCTGCCGAGCGTTCCATCGACAAGTACTACGAAGCCAACAACGTCATCCAGTTTCTGGATGCGGAGGCCGACTACACCACCGACGAAAAGACCAAAAACGCCTATCTCACCGAAGAGGGCATCCGCAAGGTCGAGCAACACCTCAAGGTGGACAACCTGTACGACCTGGCCAACATCGCCCTGCTGCACGCCGTGCAACAGGCGCTGAAGGCGCACAAGATGCTCAAAAAGGACGTGGACTACGTGGTGCGCGGCGGTCAGGTGATGATCGTGGACGAGTTCACCGGCCGCATCATGGAAGGGCGCCGCTGGTCCGACGGCCTGCATCAGGCGGTAGAGACCAAGGAAGGGGTGAAGATCGAGAACGAGAACCAGACCCTGGCCTCGATCACCTTCCAGAACTATTTCCGCATGTACACCAAGCTGGCGGGTATGACCGGAACAGCCGAAACCGAGGCCCCGGAGTTTGCCAAGATCTACGATCTGGACGTGGTGGTGATCCCCCCCAACAAGCCGGTGGCGCGCATTGACTACGCGGATCTGGTCTACAAGAACGAGGCCGAAAAGTTTGAGGCCATCGCCGACGAGATTCGCGACTGTCATCAGCGCGGCCAGCCGGTGCTGGTGGGTACGGTCACCATCGAAAAATCGGAAAAGCTTTCCCACCTGCTCAAGAAACGCGGCATCAAGCACAACGTGCTGAACGCCAAGTTCCACGAGAAGGAGGCCGAAATCATCGCCCAGGCGGGACGTGCGGGTGCGGTGACCATCGCCACCAACATGGCCGGTCGCGGCACCGACATTCTGCTGGGTGGCAACCCGGATTTTCTGCTCAAACGGCGCATTGACGGCAAGGAGGTTTCCGAGGAGGAAGCCGCGGCCCAGCGCGCTGAGTTTGACGCCCACTGCAAACAGGAGCGCGAACAGGTACTGGCCGAGGGCGGACTGCACATCATCGGCACAGAACGCCACGAGTCGCGCCGCATCGATAACCAGTTGCGTGGCCGGGCCGGCCGACAGGGCGATCCCGGCTCCTCGCGGTTCTATCTGGCCCTGGACGACCCCTTGATGCGCATTTTCGGTTCCGACCGGATTGCCGGCATCATGGAACGGCTGGGCATGGAAGACGGGGTTCCCATCGAGCACCGCATGGTCAGCCGTGCCATCGAAGGGGCCCAAAAGAAAGTGGAGACCCACCACTTCGACATGCGCAAGCACCTGCTGGAATACGACGACGTAATGAACCAGCAGCGCGAGGTGATCTACAAGCAGCGGCGCCAGATTCTGGCCGGCGCCGACCTGCATGAAATCCTTCAGGAATACATGCAGGCGGCGGTGGACGACATCCTGGCCATGCACTGCCCGGAAGAAAAATACCAGGAGGAGTGGAACATCCCGGCCCTTAAGGAGGCGCTGGCCGCCCAGTTTGCCATCGACTTCACCGATTCCGGCATCCGCTTCGAGGAGGCCGGCCGGGACGCGATTGCCGAGCGGGTGGAAGAAGTGATCCTGCGGGAATATAAAAACCGCACCACCCGCTGGGGCGAGGAAATCTCCCGCCAGGTGGAAAAACTGGTGATGCTGCGCAACGTGGACAGCTTGTGGAAGGACCACCTGCTTTCCATGGACCACTTGAAAGAGGGTATCGGCCTGCGCGGCTACGGTCAGAAAAACCCGCTGACCGAATACAAGCGCGAAGGGTACGAGCTGTTCGAGGACATGATGCTGCGCATTGAGCGCGACGTGGTGGACCAGTTGTTCCGCGTGCAGGTGACCGTGGAAGCACCGGAAGCGGTTCCGGCCCTGGCCGCCGCCGTGGCCGCCGCCGACGGACAGCAAACGATGACATACTCGCATGAGGAGGTCGCTCCGGTGAGCGAAGCCGTCGCCGCCCAGGGAACGGGTGCCGCGGGACGGGCTGCATCTTCCCCAAAGGCGCAGCCGGTTCGTGCCGATACGAAGGTGGGACGGAATGATCCGTGTACCTGCGGCTCAGGGAAGAAGTTTAAGAAATGCCACGGCATGGAAGCTTAGGCGAGGGAGGCGCAAGCGCCCCACGGATGACCGACAACGTCGACATCCTCAACGCCCGCCTGGAAACGGCGGAATCGGAACTGGCATTCTTCATGGATCTGGGACGGCAATTGACGGCCACCCTGGACGACCGGAAGGTGCTGGAGATCATTGCGCGCGGCATGCACACCTACCTGTCGCCGTCCCACACCACCCTCTATGTGACCACCCCGGACCGGCGCAACTATCAGCTTGCCTTTGCGCGGGGCTACCACCCGCCGAAAAACATGGCCAACATCTCCATCAACGACGGCCTGTCCGGCGAGGTGCTTCGCAAGGGACACGAAGTGCGTCTCAAGGATTCCGATTTGGCCAAACTGGCGGAGGGTGAAATCCCGCCCGACCTGGTACCGCCAGGGCCGCTGTGCGACCTGCTGTGCATTCCCATCATGCATCGGCGACGCCCGCTGGCGGTAGTGATGCTGACCCAGACCAAAAAGGCCGGTCGCCTCACCAAGGCCCACATGCAGCGGCTGGAACGGTTGATGGAACAAAGTCGCATGGCCGTGGACCGGGCCATGCTGTACAAGAAAACCGCCGAGCTGGCCATCACCGACGACCTGACCCAGTTGTACAACCACCGCTACATTCATCAGGCGCTGGAAGACCTGATCCGCAAGGCCGGTGACCGGGGCACCCGGTTTGCCGTGCTGTTCCTGGATATGGACCGCTTCAAGGCGATCAACGATACCCATGGGCATCTGGCGGGAAGCCGGGCGCTGACCGAGGTGGCGCATATCCTCACCGACAATCTGCGCATGGAAGACATCACCGCCCGCTATGGGGGCGACGAATTTGTGGTGATCCTGCCGGATACCACCCTCGAGGTGGCGATCCGTATCGCCGAGCGTCTGCGCGAGGCGCTGATCGAGGCCACCTACGTCCCGCAACTGGGCGGCATGACCCTGGGCGCAAGCTTCGGCCTGGCCGCCTACCCGGATCACGGCACCGATCCGAAGGAACTGGTGCAGCATGCGGACAAGGCCATGTACGCGGCCAAGGCCCGCAGTGGCAACTGCACCGTCATCTATTCACCAGATTTATAAATGCGACCCGATAACCGAACCCCCGAACAGCTCCGACCGGTCACCATCCAACGGGAGTTCATGCCCCAGGCGGAGGGGTCCGCGCTCATCCAGGTGGGTGACACCCACGTCATCTGCACCGCCAGTGTCGAGGAGCGTGTTCCACCCTGGCTGCGCGGCAAGGGGCAGGGGTGGGTGACGGCGGAGTACGCCATGCTGCCGCGTGCCACTGGTGAGCGCACCCAGCGCGAAGTGACCCGTGGCAAAGCCACCGGCCGCACCCAGGAAATTCAACGCCTGATTGGCCGCTCCCTGCGCGCCATCATCGATCTGAAAGGTTTGGGCGAACGCACCATCTGGGTCGATTGCGACGTGATCCGCGCCGATGGTGGAACCCGCACCGCCAGTGTTACCGGCGCCTACGTGGCACTGGCCGATGCAGTGCGTCACCTGATGGACAAGGGACGCATCAAGAAGAACCCGCTGCGCGACTACCTGGCGGCGGTAAGCGCCGGAATCGTGAACGGCGACCATGTGCTCGACCTGTCCTACGCGGAGGATTCGGTGGCGCAGGTGGACATGAACTTCGTGATGACCGGCACCGGCGAGATGGTAGAAATTCAGGGCACCGCCGAGGACACCCCGTTCCCGCGCGAGGGACTGACCCGGATGATTGACCTGGCATCCAACGGCATTGCCGAACTGGTCGACCACCAGCGCAAGGTACTGGACGGGTTTTTGCCGTGAGCGGCCCGCCGGCCCCTCCGCGCGGGCCGGTGTTGGTGCTGGCAACCGCCAACCCGGACAAGGCCCGTGAAATGGCGGCCCTGCTGGAAGGACTCCCTTTCGACCTTAAAACCCGCGCCGACTTCGGTCCCCTGCCGGATGTGGACGAAACCGCCGACACCTTTGCGGGCAACGCCATTCTGAAGGCCGAAGCGCTGATGGAGGCCACCGGCCACATGGCACTGGCGGATGATTCCGGGCTGTGCGTGGATGCCCTGAACGGGGCCCCCGGCGTCTGGTCCGCCCGCTTTGCCGGGCCCGGATGCACCTACGCCGACAACAACCGGAAGCTGCTTCAGAATTTGGCCCATGTGCCGGACGAACAACGCACCGCGCGCTTCGTGTGCGTGGTGGCAATCGCCCGCCCCGGCGCGGAGCCGGTCACCTTTGAAGGCACCTGCGAAGGGATGATCGCCCGCGAAAACCACGGGGAAATGGGTTTCGGCTATGACCCGCTGTTTGTCATCCCCACCGACGGCCGCAGTTTCGCCCAGATGACCCGCGAGGAAAAAGCCGCGCACAGCCACCGGGCGCGGGCGTTTGCAAAGGCGGGGGAATGGCTGGAAAAATATCGCCCAACCTGATTTAACCGGCCCAACCGACGGTTGCCCTTGCCCCCTATTCGATACATACTAATTCCCACACAATAATCAGGTAGTGTGTCGGGTTGGCTCCGGGCGGTATGTACGCTCCCCATTCCCCTCACTTATCAGAAAACCGGGATGGCCATGCACTCCTCCCCTCATGCCCCGCTGAGAGAGGTGGCCCCGATTGTTTGAACAGGTTGGCCCGTTTGGATAAGTGGATTTCCTGCGGGTTTATGCTGCCTCGGGCCGGGGCAGTTGCTTGAAGTAATACTGGGC
>Ga0224496_10000544_pt1 | contig 26078 bp, 28 predicted proteins | sample SF_Jul11_sed_USG_2_FD_168127 | JGI IMG/M metagenome (GOLD analysis project Ga0224496, IMG submission 168127) | Sediment microbial communities from San Francisco Bay, California, United States - SF_Jul11_sed_USGS_8_1 | ecosystem: Environmental > Aquatic > Marine > Sediment | place: USA...
ATGTGTTGGCCTCTCACCAGGCGTGGAGGCCACACAGCGACGACAAAGGAGACAGAGAGGCCGCCGCCACCTGGCGGGCCGGTGGGCGCAATGCGGAGGAATGCCCGCGGAAGACGACGCGGTTGTTCGCGGCGCGCGGGCATGATCGACGCAGCCCGACGGTGAAAAGCCAGGGCGAAGGCCGGATGCGCACAGGCACCGGCCCTGAAACCACAAGCTGGCCCCCGCTCATCACCAGCACGGCATGGCAGAGCAGATTCAATGGACGAGGCGAGAAGGTCCTCTTCTGCTAGATCGAAGAGACCAAGCCGGTTCACCAAGGTGGAAGAGAGGGTCAACGAGTCGGCTTCGAGACGGTCTTGAGTGTGACGCGGTTGTCGTTCATCAGGCGAGCGAGTTTGCGCCGGATGGTCGCTGAACGCAGTGGCATGCTGAACGGCTCTCGCGAGGTTACCGGGAAAACACCACCATTGTGGTGAAAGAAGGGGTCGGACTCAGAGACGAGCGGCGTACGAAACGATCGGACGATCCCGGCAACGCTTAGACCAGACTGAGTATGAAGGGACGGATGGACTGGATGGCGACAAAGTCCCGTTGATTCTGCATCACGACGGTCCTCAATGTTCAACCAGTTGATGGAGAGGTTGGTGTCACGAATGAGACACCGCATTTCACCGATAGACTTTCCACAGCTGCATGCGCGCCTTCGCCCGCTTCAAGGGTCGGTCAAGCTCGTGTTCCTCCACCACGAGCGCGAGGGCGCGTCCCATGGCTTCGGTTTCAGTTTTGGCACCGAGGACGGTCTTCGCGCGCGTCAGCTTCGCTTGATCGAGCTGGAGATGTGTGTGTCGACTCGCGGCGCGGTGTCGCATGGTCTCTCCCCCCTCAACTTTGATGTCTCTCTGCATTCTGGATGCTGAGGACGCACTGCCGCCGCGCGCTGGCGACCTTTGGTCGCGTTGGAACGAGATGGCAGGCATCCCCTGTCAGTTCCAATTTGCCACCGAGCACGCCAAGAAGCTTTTGTAGGGTTGGAAATGCGGGGAAATGAGACCCGCTTTCCAAACGGGCAATCTGCGGCTGTTTCATCCCGGTGAGCTTCGCGAGCTCGGTCTGACTGAACCCGCGTCGTTCCCGCAGCTTCTCCAGCTCCACGGCAATCCCCACTTCCTGCTCCGCCTTCGCAAGAGCCTCGGCGAATTTTGGCTCCTTATTGATCTGTTCGTTGATGTACTGTCTATGCGTTTTCATCGTGACTCCTTCGCATGACTTCCTCGTATCGTTGCTCTGCGAGGGCGATGTCTCGTTCTCCCAGATTCTGCCGTTTCTTCCGGATCGCGTGCAGGATGACGAACCGCTACCCCACGAGTGAGACATACAAGAACCGGTACTCAGTCCCCGACCATCCGGACGCAGCCACAGATCTTGCCTCGAACATGTGACGCGATGGAGCGGATCCACGGTGATCCGTTCGATCAGACCTGGACGAGATGTACACTCGGTTGGTCTACGGAAGCATCTGACACACTGGACCATAGAGCTTCAAACTCGCATCACAAGTGAGCATGCGCAGGTGTTCAACCTGGGCTTGTGCCACCAAGATACGGTCAAAGGGGTCACGATGATGCAGCGGCAACCGTTCAAGCGCCAGGGTGTGGAGCACGGACACCGGTAATTCCTGAAACCCACTGTCCGCGATCTTCGCCGAGAGTTCGTTGGGATCCGCGGCGAGCTTGTTGAGCTGGATCTTAATGACGATTTCCCACAGGGACGCGGCACTGATATAGACCACGGGCGTGGTCTCGATCTGGTGATAGATGGATTTCGAGAGTCGTGGAGACTGAATCACAAACCACAAAAACACGTGCGTATCTAACAACAAATTCATGGCCCGCCCTCGAACGTAGCCATCACGTCCGGTGGTAACGGCGCATCAAAATCGTCAGAGATGGTCACGCGTCCTTTCAAAAGCCCTGAGCGGCGACGTGGCAGCTTGGCCTCGAGCGGCCCCAGCTCGGCCACCGGCATTCCATCTTTACAAATCGTAATGCGCTGCCCCTTTGCAACGGCGGCAAGGAGTTTGGAAAAATGGGTCTTGGCCTCATGGACATTCACCGTTTTGGTGGCAATTTTCATATACCCCCCATATGGACTAAGATTAGTCTACTTCGGACTGGTGCGGGAGTCAATCCATTCGTTCCCGTACACAGGAGGTCGCCCCCATGCTCCCATCATGACCCTTGAACACGAGGCGCGCCTCGATATCCGGATTCCCGTCATGAAGGCGGTAGACTCGCACCTCTTCTCCTCGATTCTCCCTGAAGAGCCATCTCGACCATGAGTGGACTCAGACACCAACTCGCGCACCAACCTCTTTTCACCATCCTGTCGCGCCCCTCACCCACGCGGAGGTGCAGCACATCTTCTGAATCTGTGGCGACGCACGTCTGCACGCGTGACATCGTCCGCGGTGGCACGGTTGCCACGGGCGTGGCCACACCCCTTAACGGGCGACCGTGCATCTTGATCTTAGGAGCTTTTCATTCAAACCGAGACGAATTCGGTCAGATGTATGAGATGGCCGAGATGAACTCCTCGTCACGTCATCGTGCTGACATGCGTTATGCGGTTGCAAACGTCGCGAGGGACATGACGAGCGTGCGCGGCGTATTCGCTAACGGCACAGCGCCGTAGGCGACGTACCAGTCGGCGGCGCGTTCGTTCTTCGCATCGATGATGAGGATCACGCCGCCCACGTCGGCCGCGGCACGCAGGCAGCGACGGCCTGCCGCAGCTAGTAGTTGGCCGCCTAGGCCCTTCCCCTGCACACGCACATGTGTCGCGATACGTGCGAGCCGAAAGCCCGGAACATCGTGACGCGCGAGGCCGCGCCGTACCATCTCCGGCGTGTCCGCGTACGCAAGCGCGCCGGGCGCGAGGCTATAGAAGCCCAGGACCGTCGTGTTGTCGGCATTGTCAATCGCGAGGAAGGTTTTCGAGCCGCCGGCGTCGTGACTTTGGCGGGCGTACCGATGCAGGAACTCATTCATCGCGGTATCGCCGCAGTCAAACGCCTTGCGGTCATGGTGTTTCGCGATCGGCTCGTCGTACCAAGCCGGGACGCTCATTTCGCTTTCGGTAAGGATGCGAGAGCCTTCCGTAGCCGGGCGTTCGGTGCAGGCGGCTTTTCGAGTAGCTTCAGCACCATGAGGCTGTCCCGCCCAGATAACGTGATGCGCTCGGCCTCTTCGATCACCCTCTTGGCTTCGCGCAAGGCCGGTTGCAGCACGAAATCTGTTAGGTCCGTATTTCTCAATGCCGCCGCCCGGACGAGCGTGGCCTTCTGCTCCGGCCGCACCCGGAGATTCATCCGTTTGTTATCGTCGACAGCGATTCGAGGCATAACTTCCTCTCCTGCTTGTGTACTCATTTAAAACGTACTCGAACACCGCGCGTATGTCAATGTGGCCATCAACGAGCGCACCCTCCAAGAACTGAAGGCCCTGGCGGCACACCAAGACATTCCCTATCAGATCCTCATGCGCGTCCTCATTCTCCGTGGGATCGAGAGCATGAAACAAGCCTCGTAACCACGCGCCCACGCTGTCTGAGCATTCCCGTACGGGGTGTGGCGATCACTGCTGGCCCAATGGTTGACTCAAGGAAAGTCTCCGTCATCGCAAACGCATCCGCACGGTCGGGCCGCGTTGCGCGACACGACGGTGCCTGATTCCACGTGGCACGGCGTCTCCGGACGCGGTGCCTCAGATGCGTGGCTGCCGAAGTGCCTCCCTCAACGCAGGGCAGCGACGCCTCAGTAGAAGCCCGCCCGACTCTCACCTTTCTGTGCACCCAGATGGGTGACTCCTCGGTACGCCGACCTCCCCTACCTTTTCGGTATGGTCTTAAATTCTGGACCCTCTCATAAGTGCGTCTCGAAAGCCCAAGCTATTGGCGAAAGAATTGGACACCCCGGTCCTTGTTTTCCCGGCACCGATGAGAAGGGAATCTCTGAGATGCTAATTGGGATTTATTGATCGCGTCGCGCAGTTCGAAGATTTAGTCCATGAGTGATCATGCTCTCTAAGCTGACTCCTTCATCACGTACTCGCGATGCCGCTAAGCGGCAGGAGTCCCGCCACCAAGGCCATACCTCGGATACGTGGCCGCCACATGTCTTTGATGCAGTGGTAGATATATTGGCCGAGATCCTCGTGGCGGAATACCAGTCGACCCATGCCATTTGTATCGCGCCGCGCTTGACATCGTCCGATATTCAACGGCATCCTTCAGTCTCCCAAGAGGGCAAAGGAGCTTAATATGCGTGCTGCGATATACGCGAGAAAATCTACCGAACAAACGGGCGTGGCAGCGGAAGCTCGCTCCGTTACGCGACAGATTGAGAATGCAAAAGCATATGCCGAGTCGAAGGGCTGGACGGTTTCCGACGAACACATTTACATGGATGACGGGGTCAGTGGCGCCGAGTTCGTGAAACGCCCCGGATTTCTACGACTGATGAATGCGCTGAAACCTCGCCCTCCGTTCCAGGTCCTTGTGATGTCGGAAGAATCGCGTCTGGGTCGTGAGGCCATCCAAGTCGGGTATGCCTTCAAACAGATTGTCGATGCCGGCGTTCGGGTTTTCTTTTATCTCACGAACCAGGAACGTACGCTCGACAGTGCCACGGACAAGATGCTGCTCGCTCTGACCAATTTTGCGTCAGAGTTTGAACGCGAGAAAGCAAGCCAACGGACCCATGACGCAATGATGCGTAAAGCCAAGAGTCTCTACGTGACCGGCAACAAAATTTATGGATACGATAATCACCCGGTGTACGGCACCGATCGGAATTCGGACGGGACACTCAGGCGTCAGCATGTCGTGAGGAAGATTAATCCGGAGCAATCCCGGATCGTGGCGCAGATTTTCGAACACTATGCGGCAGGTTGTGGCCTGGCTGCGATTGCGAAGACCCTCAATGAAGCACTGGTCCCTCCACCGATGGGTGGGCCTCTCGGTTGGTGTCCGACGGCCATCCGGGAGATCCTTCGGCGAGATCTCTACCGGGGCATCGTGTGGTGGAATCGAACACAGACTATTCAGCGAGACGGCACCAAGAAACAGCGCAAGCGGCCGAAGTCCGACTGGCTTCGCCTCGAGGCTCCAGAACTACGCATTGTCTCCGATGCCTTGTGGGCACAGGTTGAAGCGCTGCGACAGCGAAACGCCGCGGCGTATAAGCGTGAGGGCCAGGGAAGGTTTGTGTCGCGCCCGACCGGTGAGAACCAGCGCAGCGCGTATCTCCTGAGTAGTATTGCCAAATGTGGCCGGTGCGGAGGCTCCATTGTGGCGATCAGTAAAGGCCGTGATGGGCGGTCCGGGCAGACGGTCTACCGATGTTCCTACTTTCACAAGCGTGGAACGTCGATCTGTAGGAATGCAGTCTCCATTAAGCAAAACCTTCTTGATTCGGCGGTCCTGAGTGCTATGAATGAGGCCATCGACGGACGAGTCCTTTCAGCGTCAATCACACGAGCATTGGAAAAGTTGCGGACACGGCAGGCTCACTCTCCGGACCGGCATTCGGCCGTCACTCGGGAACTGTCTCTCCTCGAGACGCGCCTCCAACACCTTGTGGAGCTGATCGCAAGCGGTCACGGGACACCCACCGTCGTCCAGTCCCTTCATCGGGAAGAAGCGCGAAAGGAGAGTCTTGTCGCCGAACTCGCGCAGCTTCAAGCCCTGACCACGACCCTCTCTTTGAATGAACGACAGATTACCAAACAACTACGAGGCGCCTTGGGCAATCACCCTGCGTTACTGGGGCGGCACGTGCCTTTGGCTCGTCAGATGCTGAGGACGTTGCTGGATGGAAACATCCTCTGTGAACCCATTGAGGAGGACCACAGGCCCGGTTACCGCTTCACGGCAACCGGGACATTTGGTCGACTGTTGACCGGAACCAGCGTGATCAACGCTGGTGGTGGAGGCGAGGGGAGTTGAACCCCTGTCCGAAGATCGTCAGTGCACTGTGTCTACATGTGTAGCCGACAATTTAAGTTTCGCAGCCATCCACGCCCGTCGGCAGGCTTAGAACAGCCACTAGCCCAGAAAGTTCTCGTCCGCAGCCGCTGAGCACCGACTTTGGACCAGCCCGCTGCATCACGCCATTCCACCCCCGCGGGCCTCAGGTGGAACGACGTCTCAGCCTAAATTAGGCTGCGAGTGCCAGTTCTTGATTGGCAGTTGCGTTTTCTCGGACTTTTACGAGTTCCCGAGAGCTCGACATGCGACAGTGACCTCAGTACCCCCGTCGAAACCGGTCGCCCCCTTTGTTCAGATTGTTGAAAACGGCCAAACCAGCTATCTCTCTAGATAGTCATCATACCGCACAGATCAATCAGGCGCCAATTGTTTATCCCTGCGAGTTTCTACTCGTCGAGGCTCGGGCCGACAAGGTATGGCCCATAGTGGAACGCAAAGAGCAGATATGCCCCACTCCACCCGAGGGCCGACAAACCAAGCATCGCATGAGTAAACGCCGTAGGAGTCACGGGATTCTCGGAAAAGATGCGAAGCAATGCCCCAATATTGACCAGAAGATAAATTGTCATGGTCAGCCGATCTGCATGTCGTGGTCGTCCGGTGTGGCCCAGGCTCGCACGAGTCATCACCGCCAACGTCATCGTACCCATCGCCCCTGTAGTGAGGAGATGAATCGCATTTTCAGGGGTAAACCCGACCCCTAGAATCGACATGCCCAGGGCTACTAAAAACAATCCCACCCATCCGTAGCCGATGTGCAAAATCAGCACTAAGGGTTTGTGCCAGGTCCGCCACCCTCCCCAACGGAGCAGACGCGCCAGACTCGCCACCCCGGCCACAATCACCAGGCATCCAGCCCCCAGACTCTCCGGCTGGAGATTCCACGCCACCACCCCTAGCAATACCAACACAATCGCCACACCATCGACTCGAGAAAATACGACCGGCAAAGGAGAGATGTTCCGATCCGCCAGGTACTCTCGGGTAAATGTGGGCGCAAGTCGTCCACCGATAATGGTCAGCATCAGCGTCATGACCGATAACGCGAGGCGTTCAGGGGAGTCCGTCGGCGAACCACGCAAGGCATTGACATGAAATAGAATATTGGCGCAGGCATACAAGCTGACCAACACTCCGATCGGTGTTCGATCCCAAGTTCCGGCTGCAACAATCTCCCGCCAGACATAGACAGCCAAGATTGCCAAAAAGGCCCCATCAATGACGGAGGCTGTCGTCGCACCTCCCCATGGGAATGCCATGAGCAGCCGCCCTCCGAGCCATAGCAGGAAGAACAGGAGAAGCGGTGCCCCCCTCAACGGCATCCGATCCGTCCAATTAGGCAGGGCTGTTAACAAGAACCCTGCAATCAAGGCGGGCAGATACCCGAACAGCATCTCATGGACATGCCACTCACGTGGGGGATAGAGAAAGTCCACTGACACCTTGCCCGCGAACAAGGCGACCCAGGCGAAGATGGCCAGGCCTGCGAACAATGCCGCACCAAGGAAGAACGGTCTGAATCCATACGACAAGAAGGCCGCCCCCTCGTATCGCGGAAATGTGGGTTCGTCGTCTTCTTGCTGCTCAGCCGCAGCTGGCTGGCCTACCATCTGGATCTCTTTCGATGCCATAGAGTTTAATTCTCGCGTGAGGCTCAGAGGCCTGTCAACCGAGAGCGAGCGTCAGATGGGCGGACCACCGGTCTCATCACAGGCGGTCCAGAAATCGTTTGGAAGCTGGATATGTGCTCCAGAGCAGTTCGAGCGTGATAGATGTCAACAACGCCGTGAGTTGTTTCGGTTTCTCATCTGCTCGGGGCATGAGGTCTTGCTCCCGCAAACGTGTCCACTGTTCATGCAGGGTGGCGCGCTGCCCTGAGACCAAAGTTTTCACCTTGTCGATCCAGAACCTGGGGTCTTCAGGATCCGCCACGTACTGCCCCTGGCCTCGGCCGAAATGCGCAACAGCCAGATACCGAATGATGACGTCTTGGACCAGCAGATCCAGATAGTCATCCGACCACATGACCGGGGTCTGCTGATGGCCTGCCTGCCGCTCCGCCCAGGCTTCTCCTCCGAGAAAGCCGAGGACGCCTCCGACCACGGCCCCAGCGACCGTGAACAGACCCATGCTGACACCACCCGTCGCTGCATCCAAATGGAGCCCGGCATAGGCCCCGCTGGTCAAGGCTCCACCGATTCCCCCAATCGCCGTCCCGCTAAGAGTCGCTTCGCCCCAACGCTGCCCGCCGCGTAGCACTTCGACATGTTCCATTCTGGCCTGGATCACGCCGATCGCATCCCCTTCCAAGCCATGTAGAGCAATAACTGCTTTTGTCGTCGCCCCAACCTCGTTCACCAAGTCTTTCAAGAGGCTATCGACGGCCTGTTGTTTCTGCACCTCCATCGACAAGCCGTCACCCTTGGTCAGCACTCGAGAGCTCGCAGCGCGCGACACCAGCACAGCCCATTGCTCCATTGCCGCGTGGAACACGGTCAGATTCGCCTTCTCCCACACAGCACATAATCGCTTCATACGTTGACGGTCGTCCGAAGGGAGCAGCGATTGAATGAGCTCGAACAGAATGCCTTCCTGGACCCAACAGCGGCTGAACGCATCGAGACTGTGCACGTCCCTGACGAAGCCATACCGGGCGAAGTAGTCTTTCCAGGGTTGTTCCAATCGTTCCCGATCGTCACGGTCCTTGGGCGGGCCAGTTTGGTTCAGCAGGACGATGACGGGCTTGCCGATCCATTCGAGCAACTGCAGCTCCGGCGCAATATACCCGGCCATGCTCGGTTCTTCAGCTGCATTCACCAGATAGAGTACGACGTCCGCTTCTTGCTGGACATTCAACACCGCCTGCTGGGCACACCAGGACGGGCGATCACGAAAGCGATCCCACACCTCCGTCACAATCCGAACGATCGGATTCTTGGCCCCCTGTAACCGCGAGAGGATCTTTTGGCAGTTGGGAAAGCCGGGCGTGTCCCATAGCTGCAACGACTCCCCCGCCTCCGTTTCCAGCACGGTGTATTTTTGATTCTCGAGGGTGACATGGGCTCGATCGGCGACGAGGCCGATATCCTTCCGGAGCAGCGTCCTGGCCAGAGTGGTCTTTCCGATATTCGTATGGGAAATCAAGGAGAGGGCGATCTGTGATTTCTCGACACTCATCGTGCTCCTCGAAAATCACTGGGCCACAAACAGTCGGGCAAGGCTTGCAGTTCCCCATCTGGCGGTCCGGAAGGGTCTCGGTATTTTAAGGCCTGGAGTCCGCACTCTTTCGCCAGCGTCATCCAAGCCTGGCACCGCTCCCTCAGCCGCGTCTCATGGTCGATCTGCGCATAGGCCTCGCAATCCAATAGGACCAGCAGCATGTTCGGTCGACCTCTGCCTCGGATCGTGGCTTTCAGCGCCTCCAAAAATTCGCTGTGTGTTTCCTCCGGAGCCTGGGCCACGTTGAACAACGCGACAGCGCACAGAGCTCGATCGGGGTCGACCGGAAAGTGTGGAGGGGGTTCGCCGTACTGGACTGAGTTTCCCATGTGAATGTGCGCCAGAACGCCGAATGCGTCGCTGAGAAATACCAGGAACCGGTCGTCGGCTTCCTTCACACGATGGCTATAGGCAAACACCTCCACGAGCAGCCCCTTTCCGCGGCAGGGGTTCAGCAGGCGCCGGAAATACGGCTCATTACCTGGCAGGTGCACATCGGCGGCGAGACGAGCCTTACGCGTCCAGGCAGCCGCGGCCAGCAGAGTTCGCGGCAGGATAATGAACAGCACCGTCGTCATCGCCCAAAAATGAATCCAGATCGCCGCATTGGACCTGGCTGTGCCTTGCAGGTCAGCGATGGCTTTCACGCTGGGCATCGGGGTCCCCAAGAGCCAACTCGCCGGCGCGAAGAGGATGGAGAGAAAGGCGTGGACTCCCTCGGCCTCCATGAACGTGCTGTCCCATCCCGCCTTGTACAGAAAACTGAAACCACGCAGGTAGAGTCCCGCGATCACGCCGATTGCCAGCGCTGCCGCAGCCACGTGGAGCAGGCTGCGGGCATGGGTGATCAACAATTCACGGCCGCTGTGGAGCAGGCATGCGGCATACGTCGCAAGGGATGCTGCAATCCATTGCTGTTCGTCGGAACTCTGTGCACGATCAGACCGAAGTCGGCTGAGCCGTCCCTTCACGCTGAGTCCCAAGAGCCATTGCACCAGTCCAGGCAGGCCTGGCTGGGACCGATCTCGTGATGGTCGAGGTACGATCATGTTGTAGAGCACACCGATATAGGCGACCACATTCCAGATGAGGAGTGTGAGGAGAGGAAAGTTTAGGAGGTTAATCTGGCCCGCGGGGCCTATCGGATCAGCGAGGAATCCCCCCATCAAGGCACAGCCGATAAGCAAGGTGATCGGCATCTTGATTCGCAGAACGGCGAAAGCCGAAGTAAGCGCAGGATGCTTCTGCGTCAGCCGATCGGAGATGTGTTCAGCCCGCTCAATGACTGAAGCCTCCCCAGCGCGGGCAGGATCTTCCGTGGCCGTGTCACCTTTAGGATCGGACTCTTGATGGGGGAGAAACTCCCGCTCGTACCGCAAAATAAACTTGTGGTCCGGATCATGTTGTTCGCAGGCCTGAACCAGGAGCACCTTGGCAAGTTGGGCAAGTGTCATTGATGGTCAGCTGCGTGCTCGCCGTTCACAATGAAGAGTCCCTCCATGCCACGATTGGGTTCATTATCCTGGCCTGGAGTGATTCCGTCAATGACATGTTGGGGGTTCTTCACTCCCTATCATGCAGTTGTGGGTCTCAGTACGTAGATCTGTATCATTTCGTCTCCCTGGGCGTATCACTTGAGATACGATCCGCAGTGGAAACATTTCCAGCGTGAATGACGGATAATACGCGGGGAGTTTGCTCCAGTCTCAACTCTGACAAGCACATACACTCACGCATCAGCGCAGCCCCTTCCTGTGGCATCATCATTGCTTCTGGAGAATGGTACATCATGAGGACGAGCAAGAACGCTCGGCCATGTACCAAGGAGGGACTCCCATGAAATGCGCGAGATGCAGCGGGTTAATGGTCACGGATCATTTATTGGATATGCGAGAAAGTTATATGCCGATGTGGATGCGCGGACTACGGTGTGTGACATGCGGCAACATCGAAGATCCCTTGATTCATCACCATCGGATGATTCAGCACACTCGGAGAGCCAGACGGCGCACGACACATCTTGCAAAAACAGCGATTCTACCGGCAGTGGCAGCGTAGTCGGGGAACGACCTAGTCTTTCGGGACGTCGTAGAGGATTCTCTCCCGCGAAGCTGAGAGTCAACGACTGAAAGCCGATGGCTATCGCTCGCCATTGACCACAGCCAACACCCGGCGTCCATAGCGTTCGGCTTTCATGTCGCCGATCCCTGGAATCTCCAACAGGGCCGCCGTCGTTTCTGGCTTGTATCCGGCAATAGCCTTCAACGTTTTATCATGAAAAATGAGGAACGGTGCCACCCCCTCTTCCTCGGCCAGTTCAGAACGGAGTTGCCTGAGCCGTTCAACCAGTTGCGGATCCGGCGGCGATGGCTGAAGGGTGCCCGTCAAGGCAATGTACGAGTGACATAGCTTCTGCACTGATTCACGGGGCTGTTGGTCCTCTGCCTGTCCCAACGTCACGGCGCTGATCCCTTGCAGCACCTCTCGTCCCCGGCGCGTCACATTGAGCGTGGGATACTCCGTGCCTTCGACCTGAAGATACCCTGCGTCGATAAGGGCCTTCACCCGCGCAGTGACAGCTGGTTTCGTCTGCATACGACCGATTCCGTAGGTCGGGCAATCCTCTGCGCCACAGGCCAGCAGCGCTTTCGAGCGGCTTCCACGAAGGATCTCGACGACTCGATTCAGGCCGAACCGTCCCATACACCAGGAGACCGTGTCCAAAACTTCTCGTGCGGAACCGACCATCTCCTGAGAGACCGTCCGGCTCGGCTGTCGGACCGGTGCGACACAGCGATCGCACAGGCCACAAGGGCCCAACGCCCGCTCGGCGTCGTCGCTGAAGTACTCAAGAATCGCGAGCTGCCGACAGGTCGACGTTGAGACATACGCCAAGATTTCTTGAAGCAGCGTCTTCATTCTCCTTGCCCGATCAGTGCCCTCTGGGTCTTTTGATGCCTGCTCGATAAAGTATTCCTGCGTGGCCACATCACGTTCATGGAACAGCAACGCGCAGGCAGCGGGTCGTCCATCGCGACCAGCGCGCCCCACCTCCTGGTAGTAGGCTTCCAGACTTCCAGGAATGTCGAAATGGACGACCAAACGAACGTCCGACTTGTCGATGCCCATGCCGAAGGCATTCGTCGCGGCCAGGATTCGCACCGTTCCTCGGCGAAACTCCTCATGGACCATCCGTCGTTCTTCATCTGAAAGACCGGCATGGTAATAGCCGACCGAGGGGTGAGACTGTCCCAGCCATGCAGCCACCTCCTCCACGGCTCGGCGAGTGGCGCAATAGACGAGGATCGTCCCCTTTTCCGTCTCGCGAACCAAGCGTCCCAGCACCAACAACTTGTCTTGGCGAGACTGAGAGAGGTGAACGGAGAGGGCTAGGTTGGCCCGACGAAACCCTGCGACGAGTCGAAAGGGATCGCGAAGTGATAGCCGCTGGCACAGATCCGTTTGCACACGAGCGGTGGCCGTGGCCGTCAGCGCCAAACAAGGTGGATTCGTAAGTTCCTGACGCAAGCGGTCGATCTTGAGATAATCCGGCCTGAAATCATGCCCCCATTGGGAAATACAGTGCGCTTCGTCCACAACCAGCAGCGACACCCAGAGAGAACGTAAAAGCTGAAGAAATCCCTCGTGCTGCATCCGTTCCGGCGCCAGATAGAGGAGCTGCACTCGCCGATGATGGAGATCCTGCATCACCCGGTTCTTTTCCAGCCCAGTGAGACCGGAGTGAAATGCCACCGCTGCAAGCTTCCGCTGCTTCATGGCCGATACTTGGTCCTGCATCAAGGCGATGAGGGGAGAAATCACCAGCGTCAGACCAGGTAGAAGAGTCGCCGGTAATTGATAGCAGAGCGATTTCCCCTGCCCCGTCGGCATGACCGCCATGGCATCGCGCCCCGCCAACACGGCGCGAATGACGTCCTCCTGGCCGGGACGAAACGCCGCAAACCCGAATCGTTCGCTGAGCTGTCGAGTCAGAGAATCCACGGGGAGGTAAATCAGAATGATGAAGTGGTGGTACTGGTCAACGTGAACGAAGTATAGACGACTGCCGACGGGCAAGTCGAGCAAACCGAGAGAGCGATCCGCGCCCACGCAATACACGGCAATTGACAGCTTTGTAACGCCCTCAGGCGAGGTAGTGAGCGGGCGGGCATCAGTAGCGATTGGAACTGGAGGGCTTCGTTGTAAAACTGGTCAGGCAGCCAGTGAATCTGAACGAGACGCCTGGTCCGCCCTCATGCCCTGTGCGTCGAGTCGCTCGGCCTTCGGCTGATAGTCGCTCACTTTGCGTAGGATCATCGTTCGCAAATCTTCATCGATATGAGAGAGCGCTTCTCGCACCCCCGCAATATCTCCGTCCTGCGCCAGATGGGCGGCGATGCCGATGAGGGGTAAGACTCCGGCGTTGCCCATAGCCTTGGCAATTTCGATGGCCCCGGACCGATCCCCGGCCTTGACGAAGACTTGCGGCAGCTCAAGATAGAAGTGACTGGCCAAAAGCGACTGATCCGGGCATGAGACAATCGTGTCCTTGACGGACTGCACGTTTCCTCGCTCAGATTCGATAAAGAGCATCATTTGCCAGGCATCTCTGAGGTACCGTCTATCGACCACTCCGCTGATAGTTTCTCGCGCCCCCGCGATGTCGCCCACCAAAGCTTGCCGAATCGCCCGGTCCTTCAACTGTTCATCCGTAGACGTGTGAGTTGTCATCATCGTTTACCTCCTCCTGCTACAGCTTGAAGTCGTACATCGAAATGTTTTGAAGGTCTCTCTGGAAATGTAGCGATGAAAATCGTTCTTGTCGACTTTTTCATGCCAATGTGACAGCCCCATCATCCGAACCGTCAACGTAAGACTTCGCAACCGGCTTCCGTCTGACGCGTCGAGCGGTCGTGTGAGAGCGATGCAGATTGGAAATGATCAGCAAGCAGCGAGGACGATCCGTTGTCCTATGCAACAGCGGATTCTGAGCGCATCAACCACCGCTGGAAGGCAGTGGATTACCAAAGAAACCATCAAGAAATGGACTCAACGAGGCCATCCACCGATCCGCCATCTGAGATTCACCCGCTGCGTTGGGATGGACCCTGTCATGGGTCATGGCATTTGGATCGAAGTTCGAGTGTTGGTCGACGATCACGACAGGTGAAAGGGGAAGTCTCTTTGCCTCGGCAAGGGGCAGTAGCTGCGCATTGAGCACAGGAATCTGTGAGTGACAAGGTGCAGCGGACGCGATCACCTGTGCCAAAAAAATCACGACGCGAGCATTGGCTCCCCGTAAGGTATCGATAATGGCGCCCAGTTCATCGACCGTGCTCTGAACGCTTTGTCCCTGACAGAGATCATTGTGCCCGAGATGAATCAGGACGAAATCAGGACGTGTCTGGGTGCTCCATGTTGCGATCTGTGCCAAGATCTCATCCGCTCTCCATCCCGAGTGCCCCTCGTGGTCCATATCAAAGTCTGAATGAAGCGGCGCCCCCCTCGCTACTCCATGTTGGGAGCCGACGAGGTCGATCCGATACCCACGAGCAAGGGCGAGTTTCCACAGATAATACCGGTAGCTCGACCTACCCTTAGATGACTCCGTAATTGAGTCGCCCAACGGCATGATACGAGCTGTTCGCGATGAAGTGGCCACTGACTGGGCGGGGGCCTCGGCCTCACAAGCCGAGAGCATACAGAGGAGCGCCATTCCGAGTGCGATGAAAGGCATATACCTGCGAGATGTTCGTGTAACAGCTCTCGGAAGTTCAGACGCATCGGATGCACAATTCTTCACAGTGGTGTCCTCCGTCTGCAGAGAATCTCCGTCACTTTGTCTGTTTGGGAGGTCCAAGCGGCTTGTGGCCAGCAAACTTCTAGCTCTCCAGCTCATGCGAGTCAACTCTCTCATCAACTCACAAGGTTAGTCCGGAAACCTTCAGCGTGCTTTTGAGGAAATCTCACAGGCGAACGCAGGCCGGCCACGCGCCTCAAAATACACGTCGGCCTGAGCGCCGGTTGATCGCAGTTTCGGTTGGGCGTAACATTAAAGCGTGACCGTTCCGATCACCTTCTCACTGGGGGATACCTGGTGCAAAATCTAGTCGAGGATCAGCCGGTCTTTAATTATATTCAACGCCTCGTCGAAGAGGAACATCGATTGCACGAGAAACGGGCACACTCCAAAGCCGATCGGAAGCGGCTCTCACAAGTCCAGATCGCACTCGATCAGTGCTGGGACTTCTTGCGCCAGCGCCGTGCCCTCCGTGAGGTCGGATTTGACCCGGACGACGCAGAAATCCGTCGGTAGAAATTGTCGAGAATTATGAGGAGTAAGGATTAAGACGGAGTGAGTACCGGAGCAAGCAAGCTGGACCGACACCCGACACGTAATGGGTTCTGGCGTTGGTTTATTTCCCGAAATTCAGAAAGAGCGTATTGATTGAAGGAGGACCATGGCTAGGCTCAAATCCGATGACCTGAAGAGTTTCCTCGAGCTCCCGTACGACGAACTTGAAGAAATGAATCTCAAGGCGTCACAGCGCGCTGCGACGGCCGGGGCTAAAGAGCTGGAACAGGAATATACCGCGTGGCTTAGGAAGGAAGCGCACATCAAGGCCGTGACGCTGTGCTTCTCCGATATTGAAGGCCGCCTTCACATGCTCGACTACGACAAGAAGTTCCTACTGGAGTCACTGGGAAATCTTACCTTTGACGGATCGTCCATTCGCGGGTTTACCCCGCAACATGAGTCGGATCTGCGGCTTGAAGTTGACTGGTCCTCCATCCGCTATTTCCCGGCCGACGTGATCGGAGCAGGGAAAGTGACCTTCTTTGCGTCGGTTCTCAACAGTGATCGCACACCCTATTATAGCGACTTCCGCAGCATGCTGAAGACCTATACGAAGAAGCTCAAGAAAGAACACGGGCTGACCGCCTATGCGGCTAGCGAGATCGAAGGCTTTCTTGTGGAGGGGCAGAACGCCGAACAACGCTTCGGCGAGGACGGGTTTAGACTCATCTCAACGGGCGGGTACTATCACTCGCTCCCCCTAGATACCCTTCGCCAGTTCATCGACAAGTCGGCCGAGGCACAGCGCGCACTGGGCTTCAAGAATGAAAAAGATCATCCTGAGGTTGCGCCCTCGCAGTTCGAGATGAACTTTTCCTATGCGGATGTGGTTCGTGCAGCGGACAATGTGCAGCTGTACAAACTGATCTGTCGCCAAGTGGCTCGATCCATGGGGCACACGGCCACGTTCCTTCCCAAGCCGTTCGTGGGGATCAACGGCTCCGGCATGCACACCAACTTCTCGTTGAGCAAGAATGGGAAGAACATCTTCTACGATGCAAAGGGGAAAGACGGCCTTTCCGAGGTGGCGTGGGACTTCCTTCTCAAACTCCTGAATCATGCCTCCGAGATTTGTCTCGTCTTTAACTCGTCGGTTAATGCGTATCGCCGTCTAGATCCGCATTTTGAAGCACCGAACCAGATCAAGGTTTCGGCGATCGACCGCGGTGCTATGATCCGCATACCGATGGCCAACGAAAAGACAGCGCGCATCGAACTGCGTTCGGTCGCTCCCGATGCCAACCCCTACCTTGTGTTGTACACGATGCTCAAGACCGGTTTTGAGGGGGAACGTCTGGAAAGCAACGAGACGACGCGCGACCGAGTGCGATTCATTCCGAGTAATATCAATGACGCGATTGGGCTGTTTAGCGCGTCGAAGTTTGTCGCCGAGATCCTCGGGGAGGACAGCGCGCAAAAGTATGCGAGCTTCAAGCAATCGGCGGCCGACCGTTCCCCTAAAGAGCTCGGCACGCGGGTAAAGGTTTCAGAGGTGCTCTTTCACCACGAAGTAACCAACCAAATGCTCTGGAATCAGTTCTAGTCAACGTCGGAACTCGTTCCACCTGCCACAGATCGACCGGAGCATGGGAAAAGCAACGGATGAGGAGTCGTTGTTATGTGGTATGGGACTGTCTACCAGTGGGTGAGTTGTCAGGGAACGCCTCCTTTTTATCCTGTCATGTAAGGCGTCATCCCTTCACAAAGATTCGCTGTCGCACAAAACGACCGGTTTGTACCTCGTCGACTATGAACGCCGCCAAATCCGCGCGACTGATCGTGGACAGCAACCCGACTCGAAGCGAGGAATTGGCCTGAACTCGACCTTGCGGCGGCGCATCGGTCAATCGCGGCGGTTTTACGATGGTCCACTCCAGCAGACTCGACTTAACGAAGCGTTCTTGCTCTTCGCGGTCTTCAGCGGACTGCGGTTGCCACTTCGCAAATACCCGAGCCATCCATTCCATGGGACGCGATCGGTTGGGCGCAGGTCCGATCATCGCACCTGTTTGACAGACTAGCCGCTTACAAGTCGTTTGCTTCATCGCCGCAATGATCGCAGCCGTCGCAGTCGCACAGAAAACATCTGTATAGGGTGGTCGTGGTCCAATCATGCAACAGACCGCCTCACTATCGGCAATCGTCTCAATGACCCGATCGACGTCTTCAAAGTTGCCTCGCACAATCCGACCATTGACGGCACCAGCTTGGACCTTACTCGTCGGCCGCACGAAACCACGAACCTCCCAGCCTTTTAAGCTGGCGGCCTTGGCGAGTTCACGTCCGGTTCGACCACTGATTCCAAAGATAGCCAGCTTATGAGCCATCGATTGACTATCTTCCACCATGGCTCGTTACTATGCAATTGAGATGTATCTGAGTGGAACCAACCGAGGAGAACGAGCCGTGGTGTTTTTGATTAGAATCTATCTCAAAATTGAAAACCGACGTTCAGATGCTACCCAACACTCCCCGATTCACCTTCCTAATCTCAGCCGATTCCAAGATGCTTTGAGATGTCCACATAATTATTGCGCAGTGTGCGTCCAGAAATCTGTAGATTGGAAAGAATAGTGGAGGCTTAACTCATTGGCTTTCTTAATACTTTCCGCAGATCGGAATCCTAGGAAATCCATTTCTTCTCTTCACTTGCGCCTCATAAAACTCCAGCTATACTTTCCTTGATGCGCTCCTCTAAATACATCCTCTGGCAAGACGACAACGGGTGGCGTGGCTACTTGGAGGGCTACCCGGAATACGAAGTCCAAGGAAACTCGTTCGAAGAACTCCAGGTTAAGCTGTGGCAACTGCACCAGGAGCTCTCTAGTCAATCGCAAGAGCCAGATGAAAATCACTATCAGATTGAGGAACATGACCAGTGTCACGGTCAGACCCATACGATGTCCCGTCTCGTATCGGCTGCCTATATCAAACGCCGAGCCCGGGTCGAACAGGTCCTCTTCGCGATGATCAGCAATCGCTGAGCACATCCACCCTTCAGTTCTTGATTTGTTCCCACCACCGACCCTCAATAACCTCCATAAATCGGCCACAGGATTGGATTCGCCGATTCCTTGACCGAAAGACAATCATCATGTGTCGAATTTGGCATAGCTGCGGGATCGAATCGCTTCAGTGAGCCAGGAAGGCTGCCCGCGGAAAGTCTTCTGACCCTCCTCCACAATGCGAAACCCTCGACTGAGTTGCCTCCAGTCATGCTCCCTTTCCCTGCGCCTCACAAAATCATCGAACATTCCTCGGCGTACCTCAGCTGGCTGTAAGATTTCTGTCCACAAACCGACATTGTTCAATGGACGGTGAACGCCCGAATAACTGGATAAGCTCGGCATTCTTAACTGCTTCCCAAGATCCGGATTGACCCGGCATGTCTAGGTTGATACATAGAGCAACATCCATATCTTTGTCAGACTTCTGCGAGGCCGGCCATGCCCATTGATGAAATCACCCAAAAAGTCAGCGACCGTTATGCCAAAGCCGCCAGTACCGGCGAGCAGATGTGTTGCCCTACGAGCTATGACATGGGCCAGCTCAAGACCTTCATTCCTGAGGAAGTACTCAGGATCTCCTACGGCTGTGGCACGCCAGCCGGGCTCCAGACCGTGCTGGCGGGCGAGACGGTCTTAGACATCGGGTCGGGCGGCGGCATCGATTGCTTTGAAGCCTCGCGCCTGGTCGGTCCGTCTGGACGCGTGATCGGCATCGACATGACGGATACGATGCTGGAGATCGCTCGCAAAAACGCGTCGGTTGTCGCGACGAATCTTGGCTACCCCACATCGAACGTCGAGTTTCGAAAAGGCTTGGCCGACGCCATGCCGGTCGAGGACGGCACAATCGACCTGATCATCTCGAATTGCGTCATCAATCTCGCTCCGGACAAGCAGAAGGTGTTTCGCGAGATGTCTCGTGTGGCCAAGCCCGGAGGGCGATTCACCATCTCCGATATTGTCTCGGACCACACTGTTCCCCAATATCTTGTCCACGACTCGCGGAAATGGGGAGATTGTTTGTCCGGCGCATTGACACTTGCCGACTATATCACCGGAATGGGACACGCTGGGTTTTTCGGTATTCACCTCGTGAAGTCTTCACCCTGGCGAATCATCGACGGCATCCATTTCTTTTCGGTGACGCTGACCGGCTACAAGCTGCCACCGGCAGCAACGACCTCCTCAGTCCGATACGCCACCCTTCGAGGCCCCTTTAGTCGCGTCATGGACGAGCGCGGCAGGATCTATGAACGTGGCATCCCGCAGGCGATCAAGCCAGACGATGCACTGTTGCTAAGCTCTCCTCCGTTTGCCGACCATTTCCTCATGACGAGCGACCCTGTCAGGCTCGACAGCAATGACCCTCGTTGGACAGCAGTGTTCCCAACCAACGCTCCCTGCACCTGGCAAGGCCACTATGCCTTGCTGGCTGGCCCTTTCGTGGAAGTTGAGGACGATGATCATCATATCTATTGCCGAGGAGAGCCATTGGAGATCTGCTCCAAGACCGTGACGGTTTTGGAAGCCGAATGGTACAAGCCCCATTTTGTTATCCTCAATCGAGCCGGTGACCGTATCAGCGGCGAAGCCGCCACCTGTACGCCAAATGGAGGCTGTTGCTAGATGGCACTCACGTTGCTTGGCCGGAGCAACCCTCTCGCTTCATCAGCTGCACAACTTCGCCTCCTGGATCAATCGATCGTGTCCCCACCGTTCAACCTTTCCCTCACCCAAGCTGGTCTGTTTCCGCTCCACGCCACCGGCCTCGCGATCCTCCAGATCAATGTCGGCAAGCTTTGCAATCAGACTTGTCGTCACTGCCATGTAGATGCCGGCCCCGATCGTATCGAGATCATGTCACGGGAAACAGCCGAACAATGCGTCACGGCTCTGGCCAAAACCGATATTCCAACGATCGACATCACCGGTGGGGCGCCAGAGCTGAACCCGAATTTTCGCTGGTTGGTCGAGCAGGCACGGGAGTTGGGCCGCCATGTCGTGGATCGCTGCAATCTGTCCGTATTGCTGCTTCCCTCACAGGCGGACCTTGCGGAATTCTTAGCCAGCCAGCGAGTCGAAATCATCGCATCGCTACCGTCGTATCGCGCTGGCCAGACCGACACCCAGCGAGGTGATGGCATCTTTGAGAAATCCATCGAAGCGCTCCGCCTCTTGAACCGCTTCGGCTATGGACGACCGGACAGCGAGCTTGTCTTGAATCTTGTCTACAATCCCGTGGGAGCGTTTCTACCCCCCAAACAAGAGGCCCTTGAAGCCCAGTTCAAGAAAGAACTCCGCGCCCGGCATGGCATCGAATTCAACCGGCTCTACACGATCACCAATATGCCGATCAGCCGGTTCCTGGAGTTTCTCATGGAAAGCGGGAATTATGACCAGTACATGACGCGGCTCGCCAATGCGTTCAATCCAGCTGCCGCCGCCGGTGTCATGTGTCGCTACACCCTATCGGTTGGATGGGACGGGAAACTGTACGATTGCGACTTCAACCAGATGCTCGACCTTCCGGTCAACCATGGCACGCCATCACATATCCGAGAGTTCGACCCGATGCAGTTCCATCATCGACAGATTGTGACTCGCAATCATTGTTATGGATGCACGGCAGGCTCCGGCTCGTCTTGCAGTGGAGCCACGTCGTAATCGGTTTCCGATGGACCTTACCGTCTTCACATTTCTCCTGATTCTGCTACTGGCCTTTGCCAACGGCACAAATGACGTGTCGAAGGCCATCGCAACGCTTGTCGGAAGCGGTATCGCCAACTACAGGACGGCCATTGCGTGGGGAGCATTCTGGACGATGGTCGGGGCGGCGGCTTCAGCCTTTATTGCCTCGGCCATGGTCAGGACCTTCAGCAGCGGCTTCATCCAGCCGGACCTCGTTATTCCCTCAGTGTTAGCCCCAGCAGTGTTGTGTGGGGCGATCCTCTGGGTGCTCTTTGCATCGAAGACCGGACTGCCGGTCTCCACGACGCATGCGCTGACCGGTTCGCTGGTTGGAGGAGGTTTGCTGGCTTTTGGCGCTGATGGGCTGATCTGGTCGGCGGTCTCCAAGAAAATCGTGCTCCCATTGTTGGTCAGCCCCTTTCTCTCATTCGTCCTTTCTATCTTGCTTCATCCTCTCATGGCCATGATCACCAAACGCTGGGAGGGGCTCTGTGTCTGCATCATGCCGAGCCATCGAGCGCTCGTGACGGTCGATGTACAGGGTTGTACCCGCACTTTGTTTCAAACCGGAGGCAGCGGCATACCGGTAGCCGCGGTCCCATCACAATGCGACCGGGCGGGATTATCAGGCCCTACCATCGGTCTCGACTCTCTTCACTGGTTGTCCAGCGGACTGGCATCGCTCGCGCGCGGCACGAACGATGCTCCGAAGATCGCGGCGATGCTCTTGCTTGGCAGCACACTGACAACATGGCCGAGTCCATCCTGGCACATCATTGCGTTTGCAGGGGTGGCGATCACTATGGGTATCGGCAGCTATTGGGGCGGGCGACGCGTCACGGAGATACTCGCTGAAAGAGTGACGAAGATGAATCATGCAGAAGGCTTATCGGCCAATCTCACCACATCGTCGCTGGTACTCTTTTCAGGCACGTTGGGTTTACCTGTCTCGACCACACATGTTAGCAGCTCTGCCATCATCGGTATCGGACTCCTGAGAGGGGCCAGTTCGGTCCACTGGGCCACCGTACGAGATATGGTGCTGGCCTGGCTTGTGACCATTCCCGCCGCCGCCTGCTTGGCGTGCCTCGCCTATTTTCTCCTTTCCAAGGCCATCTAGGGCTTGTCACCCAGATCCCATCTCTGTTAAGGTACCTCTGCAATTCAGCCATCTAGCTAAATAACAATATACATATTTCAAATGGTGTGGGACCCAAAAGATCCGTGGAGCAAAAAGGCTGACCCGTTGGAGGAGGCCCTCAAGCAGGCCCAGTCTCAGCTGAAGAATCTGTTTCCGTCCGGCGGCTTGAAGAACCTGTTGCCCTCAGGCGGTGCGTGGAATATCGTCATTGCGGGCGTCCTGATCCTCCTCGTGTGGCAGAGCGTGTTCATCGTCGCCCCGGACGAAGAAGGGGTCGTCAAACGGTTCGGGGTGCCGGTGCGCGCCGCGGATCCCGGTCCGCACTTCAAGATTCCCTTCGTGGAATCCGTCCTCCAGCCGAAGGTCGAGAAGCTCCACCGTCTGGAAATCGGCTTCCGCACCTCCCAACAAGGGCGCCAGCAGATGGTCCCCCAAGAAGCCCTCATGCTGACCGGCGATATGAACATCCTCGGAATCGAGTTCATCGTCCAATATAAGATCAAAGAAGCCCGCGACTTCCTGTTCAACGTCGCGGATATTCATGAAACCATCGGGAAGGCGGCGGAAGCGTCGATGCGGGAAGTGGTCGGCAAGAGCAAGATCGATGAAGCCTTGACCACCGGCAAAGCCGTGATCCAAGCCGACACGATGGTCTTGTTGCAAGCGATCCTTGATCAATACCAATCCGGCGTGCAGATCGCCGCCATCCAACTGCAAGACGTCGACCCCCCGGAAGCGGTGGCGGCCGCCTTCAAAGACGTCACGAACGCCAAAGAAGACCGTGAAAAACTGATCAACCAAGCGCAAGGGTACCGCAACGACATCATTCCCAGGGCCAAAGGTGAAGCCGCGGAGCGAGTCAACCAGGCGAGAGGGTTCGCACAGGCGCGCCTCAATCGTGCCCAAGGCGAGACCAACCGGTTCCTTGCCACCTTAAAAGAGTACAGCCTGGCGAAGGACGTGATCAGCAAGCGAATTTACATCGAAACACTGGAAGAGATCCTCCCGAACGTGGAGAAGGTCATCATCGACGGCAAGGGCGGCGAGCGCGTGCTCCCGTATCTGCCGCTTGACCGGCTCTCTCGCTCATCCTCCACGCCCGTGGTGAAACCGGCCCCGCAACCGGAAATCGACGAGGCACGGCCTGAGCCGCTTCCCACCCTCAGACCGAGAGGGAGCCGACCATGACAAAGCAGGGCCTCCTCCTCACACTCCTGGCCGTCATCGTCGCCCTGTTTGTGCTCGGCGCCTCCCCCCTCTTCGTGGTCGATGTGATCCAGACCGCGATCGTCGTCCAGCTGGGCAAACCGGTGCGGAATATCACCGAGCCCGGGCTGTACGTGAAGGTGCCGTTCGTGCAGGAGGTGACGTACTTCGAGAAACGGTTACTGGATTACGACTCGAACGCGCAGGACGTCATTACCCAAGACAAGAAGACGCTGCTGTTGGACAACTTCGCCAAATGGCGGATTACGGACCCGTTAAAAGTCTACCAGGCGTTCCAAAGTCAACGCGGTGCGCTCCAACGGTTGAACGATATCATCTATTCCGAGCTCCGGGTCGAGTTGGGTCGTCACGAGTTACTGGAGATCGTCTCCAGCACCAGGGCCGACATCATGCGGGTGGTCACCGAACGCGCGAACGAGAAGGCCTCGGTGTACGGCATCGAGATTCAAGATGTCCGAATTAAGCGGGCCGATTTGCCCGAGCAGAACGAGAAGGCGGTCTTTGCCCGTATGCAGGCGGAGCGGGAACGGCAGGCCAAGCAGTATCGGGCCGAAGGTGCAGAAGAGGCCCAAAAGATTCGGTCAGAAGCCGAAAAGGACCGCGAGATTATCCTTGCCCAAGCCTATAAAGAATCGGAAGAACTGCGGGGCGGGGGCGATGCCAAGGCGTTTCGGATCTATGCCACGGCCTACCAGCAGGACCCGAAGTTCTTTGAGTTTACCCGCACGATGGATGCCTATAAGAAGGTGTTCCAAGACAGCTCGACGTTGGTGATGAGCCCGGATTCGGAATTCTTTAAATATTTGAAGCAACGCTAGCCGCTCCTCACGACAATGGTTCGACAAGCCCGCCCTGAGTCGATCGAAGGGCTCACCGTGAACGTGTTTCTTGGACGCCACACAGGGTCTCCATCTGATTCTCTTCTTGTTGTGAGGAGAGCCGTGCTGAGCCACATTCGACATCCCCACCATTTGGGAATCCTTCCGTACTGAGCAATTGTGAACAGACTGCAGCGGGCGACTCCATTATAATTTTCAAAAATGAATAAGACACATGAAGAGATTATTGGCAGTTCTGACACCGGCAAGGGCTCTGGTCCTCATGCAATAGGGAAATGCCGATGAGCTTTTATACAAGAACGAGAGTTTGAGGTAGGAGCACAGGATGCAGTCAGTGCTATGTGTCAGACACCGAGGGATTAAAGACGGCGCGATGACCGGCGGAGACATGACCAACAGGGAGACCGTGCTCCGATTCCTAAATGAAGCCCTCGCCACGGAGATTATCTGCATCCTCCGCTACAAGCGCCATTACTTCATGACCGCCGGGATCAGTGCTCGCCGCGTGAAAGCAAAGTTTCTCCAGTATGTGACGGAGGAGCAGGCGCATGCCGATCGATTGGCTGAGCGCATTGTCCAGCTTGGGGGTCAGCTGGATTTGGCACCTGAACGGCTGCTGACCCGGAGCCATGCCGAACATGTCGAAGGGGATTCGTTGGTGGAGATGATCACGGCAGATCTCATCGCGGAATGGATCGCGATCGAGAGCTATCGGAACATGATGGCCGCTATTGGTGCTGATGATCCGACGAATCGGCAGGTTTTAGCGGGGATTCTAGCAGAAGAAGAAGTACATGCGGAGAACCTGGCCGGTCTCTTGAGGGACTGAGCCCTCAAGCAAGAGGTGCACGTCACGGGTGTGCTGGTTGCGTTATACGCGAGATCTTGAGCGCAGAAGGAGGAGATATGGTCTGCCAACGCTGTCGAGGGCTACTGGTATGGGAAACCTGGGGTGACCTAAACGTCGAAACAAACCCTCTCTGTACGACCACACGCTGTATCAATTGTGGGTGTATCGAGGATGCCGTCATTCGTGCGAATCGCTCCCCCCGTTCGGAGAGAAGGCGGGCGACCCCGCGCGGGAGGGTCAGGAAAGGGCATGTCGTGTTCAGTAAGGGTGACGCTCAAGCGCATGCATTGGTCCGATGAGCGGACGCTGATGCAGCGCATGCACTCCGAGGGAACTAAACATACGTCAGCCATTGAGGAGGAATCAAAGATGGAAAGCTGCAAAAACGATATGGCCGGTTTGTCTCAGATATCGGCGAGCGTACTGAATGGTGAGGACCGTCCGCAGCCTGTGCACCGGAGGCCGGCTGATCCGACGATCAGGGTGCGGGAAATCGATTGCATGTTGGCCGATATCCAGGCGCACATTCAGAGACTTCGGCGGGAGAGGACCCATCTGGGACTGGTGCGGGAAGAATTGGCCGGTGAGGAAGCAAGTGGAGCAGATCTTCACCTGGCAACGCCTCGTCGACGTAGCAGACTCTCGGCCGGATCTCTAGGAATTCATAAGTGACCCGAGGGGCGGTAATGCACCGCCGCCC
>Ga0224496_10000545_pt1 | contig 26070 bp, 24 predicted proteins | sample SF_Jul11_sed_USG_2_FD_168127 | JGI IMG/M metagenome (GOLD analysis project Ga0224496, IMG submission 168127) | Sediment microbial communities from San Francisco Bay, California, United States - SF_Jul11_sed_USGS_8_1 | ecosystem: Environmental > Aquatic > Marine > Sediment | place: USA...
CCGTTAAGATCGACATCAAATAGGACATGCCTCCCAAGACATAAAAATCAAAAGGTGAATTTTGCTCTCTGGTTGAGAAGACGTAAGCAGTGTAGACGGCTTGTGTGTCGATAGTCGCCTGATATTTTTTTTCGTATTTCGTAAAATTGTAGCCGGCCTGAAGAATATTGTAACCGACACGAAAGGAGTTCCAGTTAAAATAAATCTCGTTGTTGATACCTGCGGGTTCGATCCCCTCTTCCTGGTGTTTGGTTGACATGCTGATGCCCAAACCCACGCTTTTCTTGGAAGTCCCGGGCGCGGCAAATCCCGTATCAAATCCTCCCCCAAAGTCCTGGGCCTTAACCTTGGATTGAGTTAATAATGAGGATAGCGCCAAAATGGATATGATCAGCAGGCCTTTTATTATCGGAGTCAAAGGCTTTTTATGGTCGAGTCTCATAAAGCTTGGCAAGAATGTTTTCAATTATTGGTTTATCTGTTCTGATTGGACTTGCAACTCATATACCCAAATATGGTGGTTTCAACAAAAAACAATTATAACATAATGGTTTGACGGGTGGTCTGTACCCGGTATTATTTTTTTAAAAGCTGATAAAGAAAGCGCCCCGTTTTTTCATAGGCTCCTTTTTCTCCTAGGTTCCGCTTGACGATCTGAAGCCTTTCACTCATTTGGCGAAGGCCGTCAGGGTCGTCTAAATAAGCCAGGATTTTCTCGGTCATTTTTTGCGCGGTGGAGGAATTTTGAATCATCTCGGGCGCAATCATCTCATCGGCGACGATATTGGGAAGTCCGACCATTTTGATCCCTAATAGATAATGCCCGATCATGTAGGTTGGCGCGCTTACCTTGTAAAAAATCAGAAGCGGCGTGTTCAGGATCGCCGTTTCAAGTGTCGCTGTCCCGGACGCGACAACAGCGAAGTCCGATGCCGCAACGGTATTGTAGGTATCGTCTTCAACCAGACAGACCTTCGTGTCAATTTTGTCCAGATAGGGGAAAACATCTTCCTTGTTAACCGTGGGAGCCATCGGAAACACGAACTGGATATCATTTCTCTTGCTCGAGATGGTTTGGGCGACCTCCAAAAGCAGGGGAAGGTGTTTTGTGATTTCGTTTCTTCTGCTGCCTGGAAGGAGGCTGATGGTTTTCTTTTGATTATCGAGACCCCATTTCTTAAACAAGGCCTCTTTATCCAGGTCGGGCTTTGCAATATCCAAAAGAGGGTGACCGAAGCAGTGGGTTTTCATGCCCTCTTTTTTAAAAAATTCCACTTCGAAGGGGAACAAGACGATGAGATGATCGACAAACTTTTTAATCTTGCGGATGCGGTTTTTTTTCCAGGCCCAGACCTGGGGCGCGACGTAACAGATCACCTTGATGCCTCTTTTTTTGGCTTCCTCGGCGAATTTGAGGTTAAAGGCCACGTAATCGACCAAAAAGACGGCGTCAGGCCGCTCCTCATCCAGCTTTTTGACCATGTTGTTAAAGATGTTCTTGTAGTAGCCGTACTGCTTTAACACTTCCCAAAAACCGATCACGGCGAGTTCCTCGACCCGGTAGTAAAGTTTCGCTTTGGTCGAGGCGATGAACCTCCCGCCGGTTCCGATAATGCTGATTTCGGGATCGAGTTTCTTAAGCTCAATGAGGACTTTTCCACCATGCAGGTCGCCCGATGCCTCTCCAGCGATGACGAGAAGTTTAGTCATAAAACCGCTTGATCTCTTCGCAGATCCGGTTGACTTGAGCTTCGTTCATCTCTGGGAACATCGGAAGGCTGATCAGGCTATCGGCCAGTTCTTCGGTGACCGGAAAATCGCCCAGGCGATGTCCGAGGGATTGATAGGCCTCCTGGAGGTGAAGGGGTATAGGATAGTGAAATCCGGTGAAGATCTTTTTCCCCTTTAAATACTCGTGCAACTCTTTTGGCTGATCGACCAGAATGACGAAAAGGTGAAACACATGGGCCTTAACATCTTTTACCTTTGGCAGCTTGACACCTCTTACGCGCTTGAGCTTCTCAAGATACAAGGCGGCGATTTCTCTTCGGTTTTGGTTCCACTGGTCCAGTAGGGGAAGTTTGGCTCTTAAAGAGGCCGCCTGAAGATTATCCATTCGGCCATTATAACCCTCCATGCGATGAACATATTTCTCCGACTGACCATGATCCCTAAGACAGGAAGCGATATTAGCGATTTCATCATCATTGGTGATAATGCATCCGGCCTCGCCAAAGGCACCCAGGTTTTTTCCGGGATACATGCTGAACGCCGCAGCATTGCCGAAGGTGCCGGCCCTTTTTTTATTTGATATAGCTCCGTGCGCCTGACAGGCATCCTCCAAGACCTTTAGGCCATGTTTATCGGCGATTTTTACGATCCTGTCCATTTCCGCCAGCTGACCGTAGAGATGCACCGGGAGGATCGCCTTGGTATTCGGGGTTATCTTCTTTTCGATCAAGTCGGGTTCGATATTGTAGGTCTCAGGTGAGACGTCCACGAAAACCGTCTTTGCGCCAACTTGTGAAATGGCCTCGGTGGTGGCGATAAAAGTGTTGGGAACGGTGATAACCTCGTCACCTGGACCGATACCCATTGCGGTCAAGGCAAAGCGCAAGGCATCGGTTCCGCTGTTGACGGCGACCGCGTGTTTGGCTCCGCAGTACTCGGCGAATTCCTTTTCAAACTCCTTGACGTGATTTCCACCCGCAAAGGCAGTGCTCTGGATGATTTCGGTGAACCAGCCGTCCAGCTTGTTATAAATCGGGTTCAAGGCGTTACTTAACTCAAGAAAGTTAATCGGCCCATCGGCTTTAATATCGCCGATCTTTTCGGCGTCTTCCACTGAGATGTGGCTAACGCTACCAATGGTCGTCGCCGGGTTGAGCGTCACGACGGCATTCAGTTTAAAGGCCGCCGCGGATACCACCGACAAGGCGGCCTCGAATTCGATTTCCATCTCGACCGCCAGATTGGCTAGCTGATCATTCAGGGGAATTTTTGGGAAATCCTTGAAAAACTGATTGACCTCTTTGGGTTTGCCGTGATCCCGCATCAACTCGGTCACGGTATGCATCATGATCCAGATATGAATATCGGGATTCTTCAGGAAATTTTCAATCAGATGGGTGATCCGGTCGTCTCGACCATGGAAGTATTCGCTGACGACTTCGGGTGAAAGGAGCAGTTTGATCATAAGCTATCCAGTTCGATAATTTTTCCTTGTTGTTTGATGGAGGCTTGCGCGGCTTCGAGCATTTTGACGATTTCGTGACCGAACTCGCCGTTACTGGTTGGTTGACGGTTATCTTTGACGCAGTCGATGAAGTCCTGGCATTCCATTTTGAGGGCTTCGGCATTGTCCAGTTTGGGCGCGTACATATCGCCGGTGCGGTATTGAATCAGGGTTTTGTAAATCGCGTCTTTGTCCTGGGGGTTATGCTGGACACCCTTGTCGTAGACCTTGATCTTTTCATTGTTATCCATATCGTCGTAAACGATCATTTTTTCCGAACCCCCGATCATGATCTGGCGGACCTTGATAGGTGAGAGCCAGTTGACATGGAAATGAGCCAAAGTGGAATCATCATAAAACACATTCATGTAGGCAAGATTTTCCATATCGCTTTGGACATGGGCGACCCCGATCGCGCTGACGCTGACGGGCTTTTTATCGATGATGTGGTTCATGATGGAAAGGTCGTGGGGAGCCAGATCCCAGATGACGTTGACATCGGTCTGAAAGAGACCCAGGTTGACCCTGACCGAATCGAAGTAATAAACTTCGCCGATGGCGCCGGAACTGACCAACTCCTTGATTTTTCTGACCGCTCCGGTGTAAAGAAACGTATGATCGACCATGATGATCCGATTATGTTTATGGGCTAAATCGACCAACGCCTGAGAGTCCCTGGAGTTATCGGTCATGGGTTTTTCGATCAGAACATGCTTTCCGGCCTCAAGGGCATCTTTAGCAAGCTTGAAATGACTGGCCACGGGAGTCGCGATGGCAACCGCTTCGATTTCGGGATCGGCCAAGGCTTCCATATAATGGGTGGTAATTTTTTCGACGTTGGGGAACATCGGTTTAACCTTGGACAGCCTTTTTTCGTCCAGGTCGCAGACGTACTTCACTTGAACCCCTTCAGTCCAGGAGAAGTTTCTGACCAGATTCGGCCCCCAGTAACCATAACCTATAACAGCAATGTTCATCTCATTTCCTTTTGTTGTGGTTTATAATCGATCTTAATATTCGCAAACACGGACCCTTTGTCAGACCAGTCACGCTAACGGCAAACACCCCTTTCGGAGTTTTTAATAAACTGGATAAACAAATCGATGGTCTTGGAATTTTTGATTTCGTCTTGAATTTTATTGAGCGCTTCGTCCTTGGTCAACCCGCTTTTAAAGAAGAGACGGTAGGCCGAATTAACCTGAGCGATTTCACCGGGAGAAAATCCCTTCCTCTCAAGCCCGATGATGTTGACTCCGTGGATTTTTGCCCTGTTCCCGGCGGCGATCACGTAGGGGACCACGTCCTGGGTGATCATACTTTGGCCTCCGGTAATCGCATATTCCCCGATTCGGCAGAACTGATGCACGCCGGTCATGCCACCGGTGATGGCGTGATCATTGATGATCACATGCCCGCCGAGAGTGGTACCGTTGGCCATGATCACGTCGTCGCCGATAATGCAGTCGTGGGCGATATGACAGTAGGCCATGATCCAGCCACGGCTGCCCAGCTTGGTTATGCCGCCGCCGACAGAGGTCCCCCGGTTGATAGTGACGTATTCCCGGATCATGTTTTCATCCCCGATGACAAGACGGGATTTCTCACCCTGAAATTTTTTGTCCTGGGGTTCAAGTCCAATGGAAGCGAAGGGAAATATCCGGCATCGACTGCCGATTTTCGTCGGACCCTCGATGATCACATGCTGCCTAAGCTCGGTATCCTCTCCGATTTCGACATCCTCCTCGATGACGCTGTAGGCGCCGATCACGGCACTCGAATGAATTTTCGCCTTAGGGCTGATGATCGCGGTCTTGTGAATCTTGCTTTTGGCCATAGTTGAAAAACGATCAATAGCTGTTAGCCGGCTGTGGCCAGTTTGAATTCCGCGCTGGCGACCAGTTTGTCGTCGACGAAAGCCTCTCCTTTGAAAACCCAGAAATTCATCTTCTGCTTGATCTTTTGGGTCTTCAAAATCAGCTGGTCGCCTGGAACGACCGGTTTCTTGAACTTGACATTGTCCATCCCGGCGAAAAACATCAGACCTTCATCGGGATTTTCAAAGGCGCCATAAATGGCGATGCCGGCGGTTTGAGCCATCGCTTCAATGATCAAAACCCCTGGGAAAATCGATTGTTCGGGGAAATGACCCATAAAATGAATCTCTCCGGCTGAAATGTTTTTATAAGCCGTACAGCTCTGACCGTCCTCGAACTCTAAAACGCGGTCGATCATCAGGAAGGGGAAACGGTGTTTCAGCCGCTTTTTTATTTCCTCGATATCCATCGTCGTCATTTATTTTGCCTTGTTTAGTTTGTTATACTCGTCGATCACTTGATCAGTAAGGTCGTCCGTCTTGAACTTGGAGTACAGGATGCCTTGAGAAATACGGCTTTCCAAGACCAGATCGAATTTCTTTTTCTTGGATATCTTGTTGACGACCTCGATCAACTCGTTAAAGATTTTTCCGGTATGGCGGTTCTCGTCATTTCTCAAATCCTGCTGGGCCTTGGCCAAATCCCGTCTCAACTCTTCCCGAAGCTGCATCAGCTCCTGCTCTTTTTTGCTTTTAAGCTCGGGAGTCATCATGGCCATGGTTTGAATCTCCTGTTCTTTTTTGATCAGCTCGACTTCTTTTTGCTTAAGGAAATTCTGGGTTTGGGCGAACTGAGCCTCAAGGAGTTTTTTCGATTTGACCCCTTCGGTGGAAATATTAATCGCCCTGTTCATGTCCACGATGGCGATTTTCATATCGTTCTCGGCGAAAGCCGCTGGAGTGATCCAGGCTAGAAGGAGGAAAAAAAGGATGATCTGTTTAGTTTTCATAGGAATATTATAAAAGAAGTTTATTGATCGGTGTTTGCTCAAATATAATTAATGATTAATCAAAGTTTGCCTTCTTTTAAGAATATAGTCAATTATCAACTCGGATGGGCCGTACTTTTGGAGTGAATAAAACAACTTGAAGTGAGGTTAAAGTTTTGATAAAATATTAAAGGAAAAAAACCTTATCCAATATCGATCAATCCGGGCAGAGATATGAAAAACTGTTTTGAAGCGATCTTTTTGATCTTGCTTTTTATCCCCTTCCCGCTTCAGGCGAAGACCTTAGATCAAGCACTGGATGAGGCTTCCCGGCATTTTACCGGTGTCGGGATCGAAACCCAGCCCAGCCAGCAATTCGTCATCGACGTCGTCAATTATCATTCGGGGCAAAAGGATACGATTTCCAAAAAGATCGAAACCGAACTCTACCTCGCTCTGGAAAGGCATTTCCCCAAATTCAAACTGATTCTCCTTTCGGAAAGCTTGAGCGGTATTTCCTCTAAAAACGCGGTTTTTATCAAAGGCACCTACGAACCTTCGGGGGAGATAACCAAAATCCGACTGCAGGCTGTCAGTGGTTTGAAAGACGGCGAAATCCTTTCCCAAATCTCGGTGTCGTTTGAAACGGAAACCAAGAGAGAAAGAACCTTGGTCGCTGTGCTGGATTTTGAGGCGCCCGATCTTGACGAACGTCAAGTCAAGGGTTTTAGCGAGATGTTCCACTCCATGATCGTCAATAAAAACGCCTTTGACTTATCCAGCAGTGCGGATGTTGATAAAATGAAGCCCGAGTCGATTCAAAAACAGCAGGATTGTACAAGGGATGAATGCGCGACGATTATCGGACAATCACTCGGCGTCGATCGGGTCATCTCCTCCAGCATCATCAGCATGGGAGATAACAACTGGTTGATCTCAAGCAAGATGATTAACATCAAGGACGAAAGCATCATCACTTTAGAAACGGTAACGCCATCGGGTGGACTCAACAGCTTTAGAAAGGCGCTTGAGGAGTTGGTCGATAAACTGATCGGTGATGTCAAACCCGTATTTAAAGATAAAAACGAAGAAAGGGGTGATCTTTTTATCACTTCGACACCCAAGGGAGCTTCAATCAGAGTTAATGAAGTTAAGTTCAAAGAAAAATCAGACACCTACCTAAAAGGGATTCCAGCAGGGAAACACAGCTTAACATTAGTCAAGGGGCATCTTGGTATCGTTAAAGAAATCGAAATCCTTCCCAATCAGATTAACAAGTATGATTTGGTCCTCAAACCTTTAAAATCCGAGCTCAAGATCCTTTCCAGCCCCTTTGGAGCGGCTGTATTTATTGATGGAATCGCCATGGGTAAATCGCCTCTATCGGTTGCTCTTAAAGCCGGCACTCACCATATAAAAATCAGCAATAAAGGTTATTTGGATCATAACCAAAGTATCGACCTGAAACCTTTAACGCCTTTAAATCTCGATATCAAGCTGATTAAACTTCTCACTCTAAAGCTGAATATCTTTCCTCCTGATTCAAAGGTCATCATCAACGGGAAGGATTATTCGAAGCAGATTTACTTTAGTCAAAACGAACCTCAAAAATACTCAATCGATCTTCCAGGCGGTCAATATAAAGTTCACGTAAGTCATCCTGATTCAGTAGAGTCCTTTACGGAAACAATCAACTTAAAAGAGGGAACGGGAAAAACAGTCAAGAATGTTCATTTAAGATGGAGCGATACCTATTATGATAAGGGATATAAAAGCGCGTTAAAAATCCGGAAATGGAAATTCTGGTCTTCGGTTTCACTGGGGGTTTTAGCGACGTTTTATTCCTACTTAGAGAATCAAAAGGCCCTTCAGGCTCAAAACGAAATGGAGTCTGAAATGCGGAAGATGCAAAACGCCTATTTTTATGACGAAGCGGAAACTTATTATAATCAAGCCCAGCTTTTCTCTGAGCCGATCAACAAACATAATGAGAATTCTCAGACAGGCATGCTCTTATCGACTCTTCTTTTTGGTTACGCGACCTGGGTTTGGTTCGATGAGCCTCAACCTCCGATCAAACCCCTCTTGAGCTTTGATATAAATCGAGGTGGAGCCATATCATTATCAACGCGGTATTAATGGTAATTCGCGAGAAAGATTAATCCTTTGGAAACCGATGCTTGATAGATTGAAAAATTTAATTTCGCTTAACAATATCGTTCTGTGGGTGACTCTTAATGTATTCTTATTGACTCTAAGCTGTAAACCCGCTCAAGAGCCGATAGTTGATAAACCCCTAAAGGATTCATATTATGGCAAGTCCTATAGTTCAAAATTGGTTGGACGCTTGGGTGATGATCTGTTGCAAAAGGGTTTTGCGGCTACTGAGATGAAAGCCATTAAAGACGGAGCAAAACTAAGTGTCATCAACGATGGGTTGTTAGACTCAACCGATCTTTCCCTGGTCGCGCCTTCGGTATTAAAGGGTGCCCAGCGATCTTTAAGCGGATTATCGGTCACCGATAAAACAGGCGCGATTGAAACGATTATCGAAAGCCTTTTCAACTCAATCCCGACTCTTAAGGACGCCAGCGTCAAAGCGGCAATAAACTACCGGATTACAAATTTGGATAAAACACTGACCCGTGGCGAAAAATCATCTCTCATACCCAACCTAACCAAGGCCGCGGTCCAAAATCTGGGCGGAGCGGGAGTCTCGTCGGGTGAGGTGCCCGGCTCGATTTTGAGGATTGTTATGCTGATATCCGGCAGTTTGACAAAGCTGGGAGTCGCTATGGATGAAATCCCCGATCTGGTAAAGAACATCACTTCGTCGGCGGTTTCATCGATGGCTGATTCGGGTATAGGGACCGGTTCCTATAAAGCAGCCGTAACCTCAATACTTACAGGCGTTACGATTGGATTGAACGATGCTTCCTATCAAACAGACACGATCACGATCGTTTCATATGAAATGGTCGCCGGTGTCATCATCGGCTTAAATAAGTTGGGAATCGCTATTACCGAGATGGAAAGCTACTCGGCCTCAATCACGTCCGGTATGACGGACGGTCTAGCCGGAATTGGAGTCACTTCAACTCAAATCACCCATGTCACGGAAATCACCAATTCGGCTCTAACTGACGCAAACTCAATTTTGAGCGGAGATTCGAGTCCCGGTTTCGAGGTTAGTATGGCAAGCGGCAACACGTCTGAGGCGGGAACGACCGCCACCTTCATGGTCAGAATCAAGAACCTAAAGCCCACCTCGGATGTCGTTGTAGATCTGGCAAGCAGCGATGAGAGCGAAGTTGTCTTGTCCCATCCCCAATTGACCTTTACGGCCGATAACTGGAGTCTGAGACAAACCGTAACCTTGAGCGGGGTCGATGACTTTATCGATGATGGAGACCAAATTGTTTCGATTGTTTTGGCTAAGGCGATCAGTAGTGACGCCAATTACGATGGCCTTGACCCGGATGATGTGAGCCTCACCAATATCGATGACGAGACCGCTAGCGTGGTAGTGGGTCCGATCAGCGGGGATGTATCTGAGCAGGGTAGCTCAGCTACCTTTACGGTTCAGCTTTCAAGCGAACCTCTGGACGATGTCAGTATAGCTCTACAAAGCGGTGATTTGAGCGAGGTATCCATAGACAAGCAGACGCTGATTTTCACGCCGATAAACTGGAATACGGCGCAGACAGTGACGGTGACCGGACTGCCTGACTATACGGTCGATGGTGATCAGACCGTTACGATTGTTCTTGGTATGGCTGTTTCCAATGACGCCGTTTATAATGGACTTGATCCAAGCGATGTCAGCGTTGTGAATGTCGCTGACGATACCGGTCCCCTCGTGGTCAGTTTTAATCCGAATGATGGAGCGACGTTTGTTAATAAAATCACTAGCGTTGAAGTTACTTTTGATGAACCGGTTGATCCGGCGAGTATGACGACCAACGAGGCGGACGCCTCCTGCTCAGGATCTTTTCAGCTCTCAGATGACAATTTCACCACCTGTGTCCAGATGACCAAGGCTCCAATCGCCAGTAATTCAAACAAAACATTTACGATTAACCCACAGGTCAATCTTAGTGACGCAACGACCTATAAGATTAAAATCACAACAGCGGTTAGTGATGAAATGGGAAATGGCGGTTTAAGCGATCAGATAACCCCAACGGGTTTTACGGTGTACGTGAATGTCTTTTTTGACTCGACTACGAATCTAATCTGGCAGAACAATTTGCACACGCTTTATGATTGGCAGGGAGGCATCAATTATTGCGCGGGTTTGGTCCTGTCGGGTTTTTCGGATTGGCGGATGCCGACCAAAGTGGAACTAGAGGCTCTTTATTCCAGACGAAGTTCATTAAGTTATTATTATTCTTCGGAGTATTGGTCGTCCACAGTTGGGACCACCTCTAGCTGGGCCTGGTATGTTGACTTTAGCAACGGTAGCGCCTGGATGGGACTAAAGACCAGCAATTACGTGACGCGTTGTGTCCGTTAGCGATTTAGTGACAGTCTTTCGACAACACCTCCTTTTAAATCAGAATCACGAAGATATCGTAAAAGGCGTGTGAGAGGCTGACGACGGCGAAGCCCCTGAGCGAGAAGAGGGCGGTAAACCAGATCCCGGCCAAAAAGCGGAACATGAAGCTGTAGAGCTCGAAATGATCGCCTGCGCTACCGATATAGTGAGAAAGGGAAAACAGGAAGGAAGCCACCAGAATGGCCAGCAGAATCGCCATCCATTTTACCGGAAGGACGCGGGCGAAGCCCCAGATCAAAAAGGTGGTCAGGATCACCCTGAAAAAGAGTTCCTCGAAGAGTCCAGCCCCGACCGCCAGACCCAGATCGCCCATCAGTGAGCCGGTGATCGATCCCGTCATAAAAAAAAGCTTCACCATGACAAACTGAATGAGAAAGCCTGACAGGATTCCGAAAACCACGGCTTCGGGGATGATGATCAGAAAGATCCTGAAACTGAAGCTGTTTTTCCTGTGATAAAAAAGGGCGATCGCGACCAGGGAGGCGGTGATAAAAACAAAGGTGATGTGATGCGGAGAGAGGCCCACATAATAAAGCAGTGTCCTTAACCAGGCATCCGGCGCGTTTCTGATCATGCTGCCCGTACCGGGAACCCAGAGGATCAGGACCTCGTAGGAAAACAGCATGAACAGCGCGACGACGGCCCCGTAAAACCGATGCGAGGATTCCTTAAAGTAGGCCGTTAGCGTCATTTGGTGCCGGGCATGAAAACCTTAAGCGGCTTCCTTTTCGGCCAGGAGTGGTTGTTTGATCTTAACATACCAGAACAATCCCGAAAGCAAGAATATCAGAAGCAGGGTGGCTGGATAAAAGAGTTTTTTCTGCGCTAAAAGAGTGCGCTCGATCCTAACGGTGAGCTGATTTTGGCCGGGTTGAAGCTTGACCGTGTGGGTCTTTAGGTTATGGGTGCCGACCTGTTTATCCTCAACGACCACGCGTTCGGAGAACCCCGCTTCGTCCGACTCGAAAGAGGCGAGCAGGTCGGGGTGATTCGAGGCGACCTCGATGGCTCCGGTCAAAGGTGGTGCCTGGACCTTGAAACTGAAATCCCCGGTCTCAGGGAGGTCGTACTGAAAAAAGACCTTGTGGCGGCCTTGGGGAACCATCAGATACATGAGGGCGTTACCGTCTGAAAACTTCACGTCGAATTCGGAGTATTTCCTTTCGAAGTATGGTTTTTCGGCTTCCGCGGGAAGCTCGAATTTAAGAGGCCTGTCTCTGATGTCGATAATCCCGCTTGAGTTGTTGGTAACATTAAGAACATCGGTGACTCTGATGCCGGTTTCTAAGAGTTCCAGGTAAAGGATTTTCTTTTCGAAGATCAGTCCATGCGCGTCGTGGGTGATCTTGGGCAAGGCTAAATCGACGGTTTGACTGGTGACACCCTTGTCGAACTTCAAAGGGTTCGAGCCGGTAAAATGATCCTGATAAGAAACCGAAACCCGGTAGAAGGTTCTACCGTTCTTTTTGGCGAACTCAAAGTGGTAGTTTCCCTTGTGGTCCGGTTTGGTCTCTAAAAAAGGAACGATCGAAAGCTGTTCTTTCATCGTGATCTCGGAAAGAACGACCGTTAACTTATCCAGGGAGACGCTTGCCTCGGCGGTGATTTTCCCTTTGATTCTCAAGTTGTCTTTTGCGGAAACAGGAGCGTAAAAAAGAGCAATAAACAAAATAAGGAAAAGAAGATGTCTGAAATTCATAAGTTTCGTTTCTGTTTAATGATTAAGAAAGTTGGCTTTTCAGTTTCGGCCAATGATAAATCATAAAAATATCATTAGCGGGAATATCAATTGCATTATCGACGAGTAGCTAACGAACAATTAACGAAACCGGACCGGGGAGATTTAATTGCCCGGTAAATGCTAAACATGGTTTTTTGTTAAAGATTCGTATTGTTACAAAACGGTTAATTTACGACTTTACTTCCAATATCGAAATCGATTTAATAAAAAGTTGCTCAGTGACCAAATTCAATTTCTTCGTAAAAGATCAGGTACTATTAAGCAAGACCAAAATCACCTATTCTCTTCAGTACTTAAATTGTAGCGACTCGGACTGTCTGTGCTGTCTTTTACATAAGGGGCACGGACCATATTGGCAAGCCAGTTTCGAGATTGGAGACGAAATAAAGACGGTATTTTTAGGTAAAAAATTCAAATCCGTTGATTTAAGTAAAATACTTTTGCACGATTATCTTTATAAGCAAAGACAAGAAATCAATCAAAAGAAAGCCGAATCAATCCCCACTGAAGAAAAGCCGTCCTATCTGGTCGATCGGATCGAAGTCGGTAAAATCCCCAGAAAAGTAAAAACCGAGCGAAAAGCAGAAATCAAAACGGTTCCCACTCAACAGGATTTTGAAAGGGATATCAGAGGCCTTTATAACGCCACCATGCCTGAGACCTTAAAGCAGACCTACAGACAGCTAATTAAGAAATATCATCCCGACCAGTATGAATGCCATCCCAAGTTCAACTTGTGGATGTCTAAAATCAACGGGGAGTACAACCGTCTTTTAAGTCAGGTTACCTGAAAGGATCATCTTTTTTTAGCGCTATTAAAGGACGCCTCGACAAAACCGTGGAACAACGGGTGCGCCTTGGTGGGTTTGGACTTGAATTCCGGATGATATTGCACGGCGAGAAACCAGGGGTGGTCTTTTAGTTCGATCGATTCCACCAAATCCAGTTCGTCGTTTTTCCCGGAAATCACCAATCCCTTTTCTACCAGTTCCGGCACAAACCTATTGTTGACTTCGTAGCGGTGGCGGTGTCTTTCCGAGATTTGAGTAGATTTGTAGGTTTTTGCGATAAGGCTGTCTTTTAGAAGCGTGCTGCTAAAAGCTCCCAGTCGCATCGTGCCGCCGAAATCCTTTTGTTTTTTTTGTTCTTCCATCATGTCGATGAAATTGTACTCAGGGTTGTTGGCGAATTCCGCCGAATTGGCCTCTTTGATCTTAAGCACGTTTCTGGCGTACTCGATAATCGCCACATGCAACCCCAGACAAATGCCGAAAAAGGGTTTCTTGTTTTCTCTGGCGAAGGTGATCACCTGGATTTTACCCAAGATGCCTCTTTCTCCGAAACCACCCGGGATAAGGTAACCGTCACAGTTTTTCCAATCCTCGCCGTTGGTGCCGTTCTCGATGGCCTCGGAATCGATATACTGGAAATCGATCTTGAGTTTCAGAGCGATACCCGCGTGAAGCAGAGCTTCGTGAAGGCTTTTATACGAATCCTTCAGGTCCACGTATTTCCCGATGATCCCGATGGTTACCTGACCCTGGGGATTGTTGTAGGCAAACATGATATCGGCCCATTTTTGCAGATTGGGCCGTTTGGTCCAAAGCTCCAGCAGTTGCACGATCTTCTCGTCGAGCCCTTCTTCATGAAAGCGCAGCGGTACTTCGTAGACGCAAGGAACATCTTTTGCCTGAATGACCGCGTCCACCGTCACGTTGGTAAAAAGAGCGATCTTGTTTCTGATTTCCGGCTCAAGGTCACGGTCCACGCGGCACAACAGGATATCGGGCTGAATACCGATTTCTCTCAGCTTGTTGACGCTGTGTTGAGTGGGCTTGGTTTTGAGTTCCTCCGCAGAGTTGATCCAGGGAATCAAGGTCAGGTGGATATAAAGAGCCTGCCGTTTGGTGAGTTCGTGTCCGATCTGGCGAATCGTCTCCAGGAAGGGCAGGGATTCGATATCTCCGACGGTACCTCCTATCTCGACCAAGGCAACGTCGAAGCCCTCGGCCGCCAGATAGACACACCGCTTCATCTCGTCGGTGATGTGGGGGATGACCTGAACGGTTTTGCCCAAGTATTCGCCCCTGCGTTCTTTTTGGATGACGTTGTAGTATATCTGGCCGGTTGTGAAGTTGCTTTTCTTGCTGGTGGTGATTTCGGTGAAGCGCTCGTAATGGCCCAAGTCCAGGTCGGTCTCTGAGCCGTCCTCGGTCACAAAGACCTCGCCGTGCTGAAAGGGGCTCATTGTGCCAGGATCGACGTTAATATAGGGGTCCAGCTTGATGATCGTCAGCTTGAGTCCCCTGGATTCCAGGGCAGCTCCGATAGACGCGGCTGCGATGCCTTTTCCCAGGGAAGACACAACGCCGCCAGTGATAAAAATAAATTTTGTTTTCATATTTAACCCAAGAACTTTTTTAATCTCAAAATTCTTTTTAGACGGTTTGGGTATAGGTAGTCAAATTTAAAAAAGGGCTAATTTTTAGTTTGCTGAATTTTCTGGTCACGCTTAAGGAGATTATCGAGGTAATGCCCGGTGTAGCTTTTATTTTCTTGAGCCACTTTTTCCGGTGTTCCCGCCACCAAGAGTTCCCCGCCCGCGCTACCACCGTCGGGACCCAGATCGATCACCCAGTCGGCGCATTTGATCACGTCGAGGTTATGTTCGATGATCACCGCGGTATTGCCCAAGTCCACGAGTCTTTGAAGCACGACCATCAGTTTGGCGATATCGTGAAAATGAAGCCCGGTTGTCGGCTCGTCCAGGATGTAAAAGGTTTTTCCAGTGGAACGTTTGGAGAGTTCCGCCGCCAACTTGATTCGTTGGGCCTCGCCTCCGGATAGGGTTGGGGAAGGCTGGCCCAGCTTGACGTAGGATAGCCCCACGTCAAAAAGGGTTTTGACGCCTGGGTAGACATGGGGGTGGTTTTTAAAGAAATCACAAGCCTCTTCGACTGAAAAATCAAGCACATCGGCGATGTTTTTCCCCTTGAATTTGACCTGGAGGGTTTCCCTGTTAAAACGGCTGCCTCCGCAGGTTTCGCAGGGGACATGCACATCGGGCAAAAAATGCATCTCAATGGTTTTAACGCCTTGACCCATGCAGGCTTCGCAGCGGCCGCCCTTGACGTTAAAGGAAAAACGGCCGGGCAAATACCCACGGGCTTTAGCTTCGGGGAGCATGGAAAAAACCTTTCTGATGGCATCGAAGATTCCGGTATAGGTCGCGGGGTTTGAGCGGGAAGTCCTTCCGATGGGCGATTGGTCGATATCGATGATCTTGTCGATCAGTTCGATGCCCTTGATGGAGTGATAGGCTCCGGGGATCACCTTGGGATTGCCCAGTTCCTTTTGAATCCCTTTGAGAAGACACTCGTTGATCAGGCTGGATTTTCCCGATCCAGAAACACCGGTCACACAGACCATCAGTCCTAAAGGGAAGGTAACGTCGATTTTTTTTAGGTTGTTGACGGAAGCTCCCTTGATCATGATTGAGTGGCTTGGGGAAGTTTTTCTTCGCCGGCTGGGCGAGGCGATCACCAACTCTTTTCTGAGGTACTTCGCCGTTAAGGTATCGGCCTTGGAGATGATATCCTTCGGAGAGCCCTGGGCGACGACATAACCGCCATGTTCCCCCGCACCGGGGCCGATGTCGATAATCTGATCGGCGCGCAAGATGACCTCTTCGTCGTGTTCCACCACGATGACGCTGTTGCCCAGATCCTTGAGTTGTTCCAGCGTATTTAAGAGTCTAAAGTTGTCGCGTTGATGAAGACCGATGGTAGGCTCGTCCAGGACGTAAGTCACTCCAACCAGTTTGGCGCCGACCTGGCTGGCCAAACGGATTCTTTGGGCCTCCCCGCCTGAGAGGCTGTTGGTGGTGCGGTCCAGGGTCAAGTAACCTAGTCCGACATCCCTTAAAAAATTCAACCGTTCCAGGACAGCCTTTTTGATAGGTTCGGCCACCTTCATCCTCTCTGAGTCCAAAGATAGTTTCTCAAAATACTCGATTGAATCAAGGATGGTCATCTGGGTGATCTGGTAGATGTTTTTCCCCTCAATTTTTACGGAGAGGACTTCCTTTTTGAGCCGTTGACCATGACAATCCATACAAGCCAGGGAGGTCATGAAGTCATGGATTCGGGCTTTCTGGGATTCGGAATCGGTTTGCCTGAATCTTCTTTTGAGGTTGGGGATAACGCCCTCGAAACGATTTTTATTATCAGTCGGGTTCCCATAGAGTATTTTTTCCTGGATTTCGGCCGGGAAATCTTTCCAGGGAGTTTTAACGGAAACCTCAAACATCCGGGCCAGCTTGATAACCGAATTCCTGTAAAAACCCCTTAGACCTGAGCCGCAGCGTTTCCATGCCTGTAACGCCCCATCCTCCAAACTGAGGTTTGGATCGGGTATGATCAATTCCGGAGCCGGTTCCATTTGCGTACCCAGGCCCAGGCAGGATGGACAGGAACCGAAAGGGCTGTTGAAAGAGAAAACCCGTGGTGATATTTCATCCAGAACAGAGCCATGTTCGGGGCAGGAGAATTTTTCGCTGAAATGTTCTTCACGGTCGAGGTTTTCCTGTTTGTTCTCCAGTAAGACCATCAAGAGCCCGTTGCCCAGTTTTAAGGCGATTTCCACCGAGTCGGTCAGACGGGTGCGGATGTCTTCCCTAAGGACGATGCGGTCGATGACGGCGTCGATGCTGTGCTGAAAACTTTTCTTTAGAGGTTTGATTTCATCGATGGCCATGATCTTACCATCAACGCGCAGTCTCGTAAAACCTTCTCTTTTGACGAATTCAATCGCTTCTTTATGCTCGCCTTTTTTTGCGCGGACCAACGGGGTCAGGATATGAATCCGGGTTTGATCGGGGTAACCCAGGAGAATATCGACGATGGCTTCGGCCGATTGAGAAACGATCGGTTTTTCGCAAGAAGGGCAAAAGGCGGTGCCGGCCCTAGCGAAAAGAACCCTGAGGTAGTCGTAGATTTCGGTGGTGGTCGCAACGGTCGAGCGGGGTGTGGCTTTACCTGTGCGCTGTTCGATGGAGATCGTCGGGGTCAACCCCTCGATGGATTCCACCGCCGGTTTTTGCATCTGGTCTAAGAACTGTCTGGCGTAGGTCGAAAGAGACTCGACGTACCGCCTTTGGCCTTCGGCGTAAATGGTATCAAAAGCCAAAGATGATTTTCCGCTGCCTGAGAGACCGGTGATGACGATCAGGTGATTGCGCGGGATGTCCAGATTGATTTTCTTGAGGTTGTGCTCTGAAGCTTCCCGAATCCTGATACATTGAGAAGCTGGAAATGAACCGGACTGATTAGAGCGTTGCTCCATACTTTAGACTGTGTGTTTGTCCGCGTTCACGGAAAAGCGTCCTTGCCCGGCTTACTTTTGAATTGTTTAGGAAATAAAAGAGTTTCCAGCGAAGCTACTGACAAAAACCAAAGTAAACAATGTGACAACGATCAGGTAAAAAAACAGAATTCGATAAAACATGCCCTTTCTGTAATAATGAATTTTAATAAATTCTAGGTCAACTACAAACGGCATTCTCTAAGCAAAAGGTCGGCCTTTTTATCTTGGTAAATAAAAAAATCAGATTTGAGGCGATGGATGACCTTGACTTATATTTTGTTTCAGGTTTAATGGATAAGAACGCTCTGACAACCCAAAATCGAGATGATATGCCTGAAAGTATTCAAAACGTCCTATCGGAAATCGCCAGCCTGGAGGGGATAGCCTCTCTCAGCTATCTGCCCAATCTGCTTTTGATTCTTTTGATTCTGGTTTTGCTGTGGATCGGGACCAAGGTTTTTGACCTGTTTAGTAGCTATTCCCTGGAGCATCAGCTGGTCAAAGAGGACAACAAAGCCGTGACCATCACTTTTGTGGCTTATCTCGCCGGATTGGCGATTATCATGGAAGGGGTTCTGGAAGGCAATTTCACGGTCACCTGGATGGAGTTCTTCGATGTGTTTATCTGGAGTATCATCGGTAATGTCCTGCTTTTGGTGGCGGGGAAAATCAACGATAAGATTCTCTTAAGAAAAATCGACAATAAAGTTGAATTGCTGGAGAACAGGAACCTGGCGGTAGGCGCGGTGGAAGTGGGGAGTTTTATCGGTAGCGCGGTCATCATTCGTAGCATTATCCTGGGAGAAAGTCTGGGCTGGGCATTGGATATCGGGTTAACGGTTCTTTATTTTATTCTGGCCCAAGTTTTCTTTTATATTTATACCATGCTGTACCAAAAGATGATTAAATACGATTTCCAGGAAGAGATAAAAAAAGGAAACGTGGCCGCGGGGATTTCACTGGGATTTAATCTGATTGCTTTGGGGATGCTTCTGGCGATTCCTTTAAGAAATACCTTTTCCATTGTTTTTTTTCTCGCCTGGTTTTTAGTGGGAAGTGCGACCATGGCTTTTTTCCGTTTTGTGATGGACCGGATCATCATTCCTCAGGAAAAACTCGACGAGGAAATCCATAAGGATGAAAATTGGGGCATCGCTTTTTTGGAAGGCTGTTTTTCGGTGACGGCCATTGTTGTTTTACAAAGTATTTTTGTATAGATTAACATATTTTCTGATGAGAGATGATTAACCTCCGAAGGTTTTTATATTTGATCACAAACATTGCCCGCCCCGAAGGGGGATGGGATAAGGGTTCACCCTTCCCGAAAATGGATTTCAAGTGATAATTTAAAGTGTGGATGTCAGCTGTAACTAATTAAAAAACAAACGCTAAAAGGGATTTAACTTTTTTATTCCTGTCGATGAGCGCCTCAGAACCCATTTCCTTTCAAAAATACCAGGATAAAAAGAAGAAGCAGGAGGAAGAACCGATCAATGCCGTAATGGTCTGGCTTTTCTGCCCGTCCTGCAAGACGATCGAGTATTCCGAGTTCACGTCGCCGGCTGGGAGAGCCCATAAATGCGGAACCCAGGTAGAGGAAGCTGAGGTCGGGATCGATTTAAGGGCTGAGGCTACTTTGACGCTTCATAACCTGGAAGTTATCGAAAAACTGATCAAAAAGAACAAGAAAAACCGTTTGTTCAAACTATCGATCAAGCACCTTTACGACGCGCTGGTTATGCTGAAACATTCCGAGGAAGTTTATTTGAATCGGCTCGAAAGTCTTTATAACGGTCAAATTCCACCTTATAAAGGCGAGATTGAGGACCTGAAAGACAAACTGCCGATCAAGGAGGAAAACAAGCTGGGCCTCTTCATTTCGGAGTTTCGATTTGAACCCCACTTGCGTTTTAAGTCATGAAACAAATTCAGGCGGATTTTAGTTTGTTTATCTGAACTAAAAATCTCTTTAATCTGTTTTTTCTAAATATTCATCTCCCGGCTTAATAGAAGTCGTCGCGAATGAAAGGTTTATGAATTCATTTTTTGAGGAAAGCGTCGAGACTATTACCGCTTTAACGCCGGAATCGATGTACCGGACAGGGGGGTCCATCGCGGCTTTGATTGCCCTTTTCTTGACGCGGCTGATTATCAACTACATCATCAGAAGAAGGATCAAGGACGTAAAAAAACGTTACAACTGGCATAAAACGGTCAATTATACTGTTTTAATAATGTCTTTGTTAATGATTAGCCGTATCTGGATTACGGGTCTGAGTAGCTTCATCAATTTTTTGGGTCTGGTTGGCGCGGGTCTGGTGATCGCTTTGCGAGAGCCGGTTCAGAGTCTTTTTGGATTGATATTTATCTTGTGGCGAAAACCCTACAGTGTCGGAGATCGAATCGAAGTTGCGAACAAGATGGGCGATGTTGTGGATATCGGATTTTTTCGGACGACCCTGCTGGAGGTAGAAGGATTTAAGGGTGTTGAGCAGAGCAGCGGCAGGTTGATGGAAGTTCCCAATAATTTTGTTTTTTCTCATTTGATCTTTAATTCCTCTCAGGGATTTGATTTCATCTGGAATGAAATCACGCTCAGACTGTCAGTTAAAAGCGATTGGAAGAAAGGGATCGAAATATTGGAGAAAGTCGGTCAAAGAAGCTACATGAATTTCAAGGAAGATGCGAGATCAAAACTGAACAGCGCCGGTGATAAATTCCTGATATTTTATCACAATTTCGACCCAAAGGTGTATTTAAAAATTAAAAGGGATACAGCGTTTTTAACGCTGAGGTTTTTATGTCCGCCAAGACAGAAGAGGGATATCGAGGACCGATTTTGGAAGGAATTGCTGGATGAACTTTCAAATGAGAAAAATATCGAGCTTAAGTAAGTTTTGTGTAAGATTCGTCCCGGGCGGATTTGCATAAGGGCGGACCGGTCTTATTTAATTCAGATAAAACAGAACATCAATAAACTATATTGATTATGCTTGATAAAAACTATTTGTCATAAAAGAGGTAATCATATATTTTATAATAAACGTTTCGTTAAAAATAGATTATGATAAAAAGGATGATTTAAAATGAAAACAATCGACGCGATTTCGAATATTCTCTGTATGGCAAGCAAGGAAGTGCTGGAGTCAAGTACGGGTATGGAGATTACTTTTTCTGAAACGATTCAGAAGATTCCGAGAGTTCATCTGAAACCGGAGGTAGGCTGTTTTGTATTGTTCAGCGGTGATTATTCGGGGTTGATGATCATTAATTTTTCCGCCGAGTCGGCACTGGCGCTTTATCGCGGTTCCATGATCCATATGGGGATGCCAGAGGATGAACTCGCTATCGCCTATACTTCGGATGAGGTGGTCGATAGCATCGGCGAGATGATCAACCAGATCATCGGGAAAGTCCGAAGGCAGGTGGAGACGCAGTATGGCTTGGTCGCCACCAATACTCAACCCAAGGCGATCGCGCTGAACTCTGAAATCATCCTGTCCATCGATGGGCATGATATTGACAAGGATTTTTGCCGCAGACTTTCATTTAAGGCCGAAGGCACTTCCTTTCATATCGAACTGTCGATGGAAAAGACCGAATTTATATCGCTAAGCTATAAAGATGTTCATGAGTTAAGAGACGAGCTCAAATCCAATCCTCATAAAATCGATATCAATGATTATCAGGAACAGGCAGGAAACGGGATTGAAAAAAAATCGGCGGAGCAACCCGCATTCGATTTCGATTCCCTGAAAAAAGAGAGCGAAGGGGGTTAATCAAAAAGGTTTATTGTTTTCATCGTTAATAGTGAGTGGAGTTGATGATTTTGATTTTGTTGACATCGGTTCCTGTATAGAGCAGTTCGATAATGGCTTTGAATAAAATTTTGGTTTTATTGTGATTGATCTGATAGGATACCTCAAAAAACCGGGATATATGGGTGAATAGATTTTTCTCGGTTTGTGAGAGTTCGATCCCCCGATTTTTCAATTCCACTTCCCAAAGACTGTTTCTGTTAACCAAGGGCTGGTTGTATTTCATGCTGGAAATATCCAGGATATCCTGTTTGGCGATTTTGGCGATAATTTCGCGGTTGTCGAATACTTTGGCGTAATCAGCGATACTTTCGTAACGTTCTAAAAAATGAACGATCTCTTTTTCCGATAACAGATTGATATCGATTTTTTCGTCGTCACCCACCACCCGGAAATATTTTTCGATGAAAGGCTCCGCGATTTCCAGTTCCTGAAAACTTTTGATGGCCTTGATTTCCGAGACCCGGTCCAATTCACTGTTTTTGATCGAGACGGCCGGGTTGGCCTGAGAATAATCCTCCATACCGTAACCAAAAATCATATCTGGGCTATCATCCTTATCCACCCAGTCGATCAGAGCACTGACGACAGGGACGGCATCGCTGTCCAAAAAAAGATAATAGGGATTTTTCGTCTGGATTTTTTTAATTTGAGTGATAAGGTTTGCGAAAACCGTGATGCGGTTTGGATCGTTTTCCCAACGGCGGGTCTGGTTTAACAGAAAACGGCTGTCGATCGGCACAACTTTTAAGTTGATGAAAAAAGCCTCCCCAAAGGGTATGGGCAAGGGTGGAAGCTGGTCAATCCCGTATCTTACTTTCTGGGGACCCTGAGTTTTTAAGGCGAACAAAACTGCTCTGAAAAGCGATCTTGAAGTGGTTAGCGCCTTGAAGTGATCCAGGTTGTTTCTTAAGTGAGAAACTTCGACCGCGCGGTTTTCAAATGTTTTCATCAGCCCGACGGATAGGAGCAGTACGACCGTCAAGGTCATCAGCAAGGCGACGCCTGGTTGAGAAAATTGATGTTTGGATTTCATTACTCCCACGCGATAAACGACCCCATATCGGGCTGGATGTTGATTTCAAAGGTTTCAGTCAGGTTATTCCCCTTTGGCGATTTTAACTTCAATGTAATACGGACACCGGATGGAAGCGGGTTGTTTCTTTTTGATTCCCAGTCATCGAGGGGTTCGTTTTGTGGATTTTTGGCGTCGAAATATTTTATATCGAAAAAAAGAACTTTTTGTGAAAGGGTATAGACGACGCTGCGGTCCCCGGCCTTGATATCGTCATCGATGTAATACTCTTCCCTCCTTTTGAAAAGAAGGTTTTGATCAACGTCTTCTTCTATGAAAAAACTGACTTCATGAATAAAAGGGTCTTTTGCCAGTGGTAGATCGCGGTAAAACTTGCTGGGGTGATTGACATGCATGTGAATCTCGTCAAGCTCGGCATCTCCAATTGTGTGACTGGAGCCCAAAATACCCGATTTGCGGTTTAAAAGAGGGTCATTGACGAATTTGGTCAAATAAACCGCCGACTGAAGGTCGTCCCTTAAGATTTTTTCAAGCGCCCGGATTTCCTGGCGCAGGAGAAAAACTTCGTCTGTTTTTTTCTGGTTGATATGAAACTGAAAATAAGAATCCAACAAAAGCGCCATGATGGCCGAAAAAATCGAGAGCGTCAAAAGCAACTCTAAAAGCGTAAATCCCCTATTGATGGCTGAAATCTGGGTTTTCATGGATCCTTCCGGTTTATTTATCCTCGCCCCAAATTGAGGCTTCAAAATAGCTTTCCTGGTCGTTTTTTTTGGTTGTGATGCGGTAGGTTACCTTTTTGACGGGAATGACTCCCATAAACTCTTCGGCGGTAAGGATAATATTCCACTGCACACCTTTTAATGGGTGATCATCAGGGAACGTTCCCTTTTCATCTTTAAGGGGTATTTGGTTGTATTCTCTTTCAATCTTCAAGAGTTCATTGATGGCAGTTCGGCGAATCAGATCCTGTTTGTTGGTTTGTTCTAAAAAACGGATTGTATCAGCCTGGGACTGGATGATGACGGTTAAAAGAAGCGCCAAAATCGAAAAAGCGACCAGAACTTCCAAAAAGGTAAAGCCCTCAAGGGGTTTTGTTTTAAAGGAAAAAGCGGATTTAATTTGCATCAAAGTTAAGGCATGAATATAAAAAAACAATGATATAAGCACTATAAAAATGAATTAACCGGCAACAAAATCACCACAATGAAAAAACAACCTAGATGAATGACTTTATATTTTCGATTTTGATTTTTCCCATGATGTTAACCGTGGAAAGGGTCGCCGCGTTATCCTTGTCAGCCAGGCGGATGGTAAACATGTCCACAAAACCGGTCGAGTCGATTCTCAACCTGAATTCTTGTCCGAAGATCTGATCAAATTCGATCTTATCGAAACTCATGAATGAGTCGGCCTGCTCCTCCATGTTCCTTTTGATGGATAAAACCTTAATGGGGCTGTCAATGATGAAAGGTTTGCTGTGCTTGGGGTGGACTCCGTATTTTCCACGATACTCACGGTCCTCGACCAACACATGGTAGGTTGATTTGCTGGGATTAAAAATGATTTCGTAGTTTTCACCGAATAAGATCGCTTCTGTTCTCAGTGTTTTGATTAAATAAGCGATTTTATTCGTTTCCTTTGTCAGCCGAGGCTCGAAAAGATTTGAAAAAGTCGGCATCGAAATACCGACAATCATTGAAATCAGTAAAACCACCGCCGTGACTTCAAGAAGCGAAACTCCCTGCTGTTTTGCGGAAGGGCGTTCCATTTTATTCAAAGAGGATATCTTCTTTGGATCCTTCACCACCCTCTTCACCGTCAGAGCCAAGAGACCCCAATGAAAAAGTGTCTCCATCGGATTGATAAAAGTAATCATTTTTCCACGGATCCTTAGGAACTTTTGAACCTTTAAGATAAGGCCCGTTCCAGTTGTTTGGGATTTGTCCCACTTCCGGCTTGGAAATCAAGGCTTCCAGTCCCTGTTCGCTAGTAGGGTAGGAGCTGTTGTCCAGGTGATAATGATCCATCGCGGCAGCGAGACTCTTCATCTGGATTTTCGCCGTATCGACCTTTGCCTCGTCGAGTCGGCCGAAAAGAGCCGGTCCCACGATCGCGGCGATTCCCGCCATGATAACGATGACGATCATGATTTCCAGAAAATTGACCCCATCCTGTTGATGATCGGCTATTCTCTTTTTGTAAAGTTTTATTTTCCTCAACAATGATTTTTGGCATATATTGTACATAAACCCTCTTTCCAGCTGATTTGCCGATTTGCTATAATGATTAAGTAAAAATCCCACAGGGATCTAGTAAATCAAACCGGGCGAAATATTTTTTGTATTATGATATGCAATCCGCGTTATTAGCATATCTATTGCATTTAATTATACAAGCGATGAAAAATTGCCTGAAACTATAGATAACATATTCATTTTTAGGGGATTTTTGCAAACGAATTATCAACAATTAAAAATATTTAATTAACAATGCATTCCCTTATTATAAAACGCCTATCAATAGCTTTAGTTTTGTTCCTGTTTTTTCATGGATCGATTTCCTTTGCTCAGGGTTACGATTACATTGAAGATGAAACGAGCAACCTGTGGGAGGAAGAAAGGTTTGTCGATCAAACGGGCCGCGTTAATCGCGAGTTTGATACCTCCGTCGGTGATTACGTCGGAGAGGAAGAAGTCCAGGAAATCGAAGAAACCACCGGATCAGTATCCCCATCTTCCAGGATCAATATAATGGCGGCTATTGAAAAGGATAAGGCCATCCTACCGGATAATGTTCTTTTCGGCCTTGGAACGGGTGTCACCGTCGGAGGATGGTTTGCCTTGCTTCAAGGGAAAAACGCTCGGGAAAACACTCGTTACCTTGGTATGGGAATTGTTCTGGGAACGGTACTTGGCCTCGTCGTGGGGACCAAATCGGTTTTCTCAGACAGAGCCCCTCTATATTATGGATTAAACGAGAATTTACCGCCAGACAATCATCCCCTCCAATATCAATTTGGATTCATGCAGGGGAAAACCGGAAAGGATTCCCTGGCTCAAATCAAGTTTCAGTTCGGGTTTTAAGTGGCTTAGATTTAACCCTGATAAATCATGTCGAGTCGTTCCTGTTGTTTCTCCCAATCCTGATAGGTTTTTTTCAATTGGTCTTCGTAATAGGTTTTATCCTGTGTGATCCTATCAATTTCTTTACGGTTCCGCGGATTACTCTGAAATGCCGTGGATAAAAGCTGATCGAGTTTTTCGAGTTCTAATTCGATATCAGCGACTTTTTTCTCCTTGTTTTTAATTGATTTTTGTAATTGATTGGCTTCCTTCTGGTTTTCTCTGCTTTGCTTGTTGGTTGACTGGTTTTCACGCTGTTTGGTGTTTTTCTTTTTCTCAAGAGCGCGGTGATCGACATTCCGGTCAAGATGATCCCTGCCCTGCTTTTCGAGATATTCAAGAAACCCTCCCTTGAAAAAAGAAAATCCATCAGGCCTGAGTTCCAGGATAC
>Ga0224496_10000546_pt1 | contig 26062 bp, 28 predicted proteins | sample SF_Jul11_sed_USG_2_FD_168127 | JGI IMG/M metagenome (GOLD analysis project Ga0224496, IMG submission 168127) | Sediment microbial communities from San Francisco Bay, California, United States - SF_Jul11_sed_USGS_8_1 | ecosystem: Environmental > Aquatic > Marine > Sediment | place: USA...
AAAAATACAGGATAACCGAGGCCTCTATTGCAAAGTATCTTGGGCAACCGAAACGTCGTTTCGGTCTGGCCGAAGAAACCGATAAGGTTGGCCTTGCCACCGGGCTTGCCTGGACTGAGGTCGGCGGAGAGCTTTTGCAGATCGAAACCGCGCTGATGCCGGGGAAGGGGCACCTGCTTGTAACCGGCAAGCTTGGTGACGTTATGCAGGAATCAGCTCAGGCTGCCTTGAGTTATGTTCGAACCCGTGCTTTGCGCCTTGGGTTAGCGCCTGACTTTTATCAGAAATTGGATATCCATATTCATGTTCCCGAAGGGGCAATTCCTAAAGATGGGCCTTCCGCGGGGATTACCATGGCGACCTCAATGGTTTCCGCCTTGCTTAATTTGCCGATTCGCCATAATCTGGCCATGACCGGCGAGATAACCCTGCAAGGTCGGGTTTTGCCCATAGGCGGGCTTACGGAAAAATTGCTGGCCGCCCGGCGCGGCAATATCACCCATGTCCTGGTTCCTTCGGAAAATGAAGGGGACCTTAGTGAGATTCCCGCTAAGATCTTAAAAGATCTTACGGTAGAATTGGTCGATAGTGTCGATAATGTGTTGGAGAAGGCGTTGCTTGTTAAAGAGGGTGAATCGCTCTTTAAGGAAATCTCTCTTGATGGCATGGCGGTTGAGGTCTCCCCGCCGGCAAGTAACGTGGCCCATTGATTAAAAGCATCATGTTGTTTTGGGTAGTAAAAATATGGTTTAGGATAAGTATTTAAGTTACTCTTTGTTTTTTGAAATTTAAGAGTCTTTTTTGCTTGACGAATGAACCCCCGCAAGGTTATAAAGGTTGCCACACTGAATGTGGGCTGATAGCTCAGCTGGGAGAGCATCGGCCTTACAAGCCGAGGGTCACAGGTTCGATCCCTGTTCAGCCCACCACCAGTATGGAGTGGTAGTTCAGTTGGTTAGAATACCGGCCTGTCACGCCGGGGGTCGCGGGTTCGAGCCCCGTCCACTCCGCCATAAAAAAAACAAGGGATTAGCTTTTGGCTAATCCCTTTTTTTTTTGTTTTTGGTATTTAAGCAATTGCTTGACATTGCCCTATGTCAATCTGTAAGGTGATAAAGATTACTAAATGTATTTTATCCCCTAGGAGCTTTGTAGATTACAGGCCATGGTTATCCGCTACTTTGAAAAAATAGGCAATAACACCCTCTACCACCTTGAAGATCTAGGGAGGATGGCGGGATTCTTGGCCCAATCTTTTATCGGCGCTTTTAAACGGCCTTTTCGTTTTTCGGCCTTTATTCGGCAGATTCGGATAATCGGCGCCGATTCTTTCTGGGTTATCTTTTTTACCGCTGCCTTTACCGGGATGGTGCTCGGTCTTCAGGGTTATTATACCTTGCGGAAGTTCGGTTCCGAAGGGGCGCTCGGTTCTGCGGTGGCCCTTACCCTTATTCGCGAGTTGGGGCCGGTGCTTACCGGCTTGATGGTAACCGGCCGGGCAGGGTCAGCCATGTGCGCGGAGATCGGCATCATGCGCAATACCGAACAGATTGATGCCTTGGAGTGCATGGCCATCGATCCATTCCGCTACCTGGTAACCCCGAAGTTTCTCGCGACCCTGGTCTCTATTCCAATCCTTTCCCTTATTTTTATCGTAGTCGGTATTTTTGGCGGATACGTTGCCGGTTGCGGTCTGCTGGGGGTAAACCCCGGCGCTTATTTTTCCGGGATGGCCCAGAGCGTAGTTAATCAGGATATAAATATGGGCATCGTCAAGTCCCTTGTTTTTGCCGTACTTATTGTCTGGATCTGCGCCGGGCGAGGTTATTTCGTGAACAGTATCCGAGGGGCGGGTTTCGGGGCCGAGGGGGTAAGTCATGTTACCACTCAAGCCGTGGTGCTTTCGTCTATTTCCATTCTTGTCTGGGACTACTTAATTACCGCCATAATGCTATGATACAGTTTGTTGATGTGGTGAAATCATTTGGGGCGCAAAGGGTGCTCGACCGGGTTAATTTGACTATTAACAGCGGCAAGACCACTGTGGTGGCCGGACCGAGCGGCCAGGGGAAGAGCGTCACTTTAAAGCTTATTCTGGGGTTGCTGAAGCCTGATTCCGGAAAAGTGCTGATTGACGGTCAGGATATTTCCAAGATGCGCTCAAGAGAACTTAACCGGATCAGGACCAAGTTCGGCGTAATGTTTCAGGGGGTGGCCTTGTTGGATTCCCTTTCCGTCTATGAGAATGTCGCCTTACCCCTTGAGGAGCGGACACGGTTTAGTTCGGCAGAAATAAAAGAAAAGGTTTTAGCTGTTTTGGCCGAACTCGGTCTTGGCGGGCATGAGAATAAATATCCGGCCCAGTTGAGTGGCGGCATGAAAAAAAGGGTGGGGCTGGCCCGGGCCTTGATGCTTCATCCGGAGATTATGCTGTTTGATGAGCCGACGACCGGGCTGGATCCGCAAAAATCAATGGAGATCTATCAACTCTTTGCCAAAACCCAAAAGCAGTTTGGTTATACTTCGATAATTGTCAGCCATGATATTCCCAAGATCTTTAATTTGGCCGATCAGGTTATTTTGGTCAATAAGGGGAAGTTTACTATTTTTGACAGCCCTGAGGATATTCAGCAAAGTGAGGTCCCGGAGATTCAGGCTTTTGTGAAAAATACCATGGGTGATATATATTTAAGCCGGGAGATGGAATAATTAACATGAAAAAAATTAATTTTGATTTATTGGTCGGTGTTTTTGTTGTTTTGGGGTTCATGTCTTTTGTTTATATCTCCCTGCAACTTGGCGAGTTCTCGGTGTTTTCGATGGAGAATGTTTATTCGGTGCAAGCCGATTTCGACAATGTTTCCGGGCTAAAGCGTGGAGCCCTTGTCGAGATGTCAGGGGTAAGTATCGGCAAGGTTGAGGCTATCCGTCTTGCCGAGGGTGATCGTGCCCGGGTGAGCATGCAACTTAATTCCGGCATAAAGATAACCGATGATGCCATTGCTTCGGTTAAAACCCAAGGGATCATCGGCGATAAGTATATTAAAATTACCCAAGGTGGCTCCGACGACATGCTTACTGACGGAGATGTGATCAGCGAGACCGAATCCGCGGTGGATATAGAGGATTTGGTTAGTAAATATATTTTTGGTGATGTCTGAACTTTTCCGGTTGATCCCCCCATTTTTTCAGAAAGTCGTTAAAAAAAATATCCACTGTGGACGGCAAATAATTATATACTGATTGCAGCAAGAGTTCAGTAAGGATGATAGGCTATTGCCGGTCATGTTCTGATGTCCGGTGGCGATCCTGAGGGGCAACATTAAAAAAATTAGGGAATAATATGCAATTTTTTGTTTGCAGATTAAGGCAAGTCAGCTTTGTTTTTCTCGTTGGTTTAATTTCGTGCGGGTTAATGTCTTCCATGGTCTTTGCCGGCGTTACGAGTTTCGATGACGATGCGGCCTTGGATGGCGAGGTGGCGGCGGTTGCGATTTCCGATCCCCTTGAACCGATCAACAGGGCTTTTTTTCAATTTAATGATAAGCTTTATTTTTGGGTGGTTAAGCCGGTTGCCCAGGGTTATTCATATTTTTTGGCGGAAGATGTCCGGATCTGCGTACGTGATTTTTTCCATAATCTGTTGGCCCCGGTTCGCATTGTCAACAGCCTGTTGCAGGGCAAGGTCAAGAGCAGCGGCATAGAGACCGCTCGTTTCCTTATCAATTCTACCGTCGGGATTGCCGGGCTTGCCGATCCCGCCAGAAGAGAGTTCGGTCTGGCCATTCAGGATGAAGATCTGGGGCAGACCCTCGGCGTTTATGGTGTTGGCGAAGGAATTTATCTTTGCTGGCCTTTTTTCGGGCCGTCGAATGTCCGGGATACAGTCGGGCTGGTGGGGGATGCTTTTTTAAGTCCGATGACCTATATTACTTCTTCTGATTTCGGCGCCGGGGTTGGGGCGAAGGCCGGCAGCTCGGTTAATGACGTCTCTCTGACTATCGGCGATTATGAAACGTTCAAGGCTTCGGCCATTGATCCGTATATTGCCTTGCGTGATGCTTATTTTCAGTATCGCCGCAAAGAGATCCGTGATGATTCAGGGGTAAAAGAGTCGCTTTATCTTTCCCGGGTGGAAAATGGTGCGGTTCAAGAGAGCGGTGGCGCTGAGGTTGAAGCTTTGCAAGGGCAAGAGGCCTCGGCGGATTCTTTTTTTGTTCAGATTGGGACCACCGTAGATATTGAGGTTGCCATGAACATGCAGGAGCAGTTACGGATGTTGCATAGGGTTTCGCTGGTTAAGGTTTATGATCGTGGAGCTTATAAGTATTACGGGGTTCGGGTGCCGGCCGGCAAAATTTTTGAGACGGCCAAAAAAGAGGAGCAAAAACTTTGTGCTTTAGGCTTTGTCGAATCTCGAGTTGTTCAATAAAATTTTATTCTTATAAAAAAATCAGAGGTTGATATGATTCGTTCAAGAATCCTGAGCCGGGCCATGTTATTGCCGGTCTTTTCGTTGCTATTTTGTTTATTGGTTGTTGGTGGCCCCAGCGCAAAGGCTTCTGTTGCTGAGCCCCTTGATCATATGAAAAAGGCCGTTGATGAGATTATGGTGATTTTGCAGGATGAGAAACTAGCTCAACCTGAATCGAGAGAGCAACGGCGGGCTTTGGTTACCCGGATAATAGAGAAAAATTTCGATTTTCATGAGATGTCCATGCGGACTTTGGCCAGGCACTGGAAAGGACGAACCGTTGAGGAGCAAGATCGGTTTGTCGAGTTGTTTTCTAAGTTGTTGGAGAACACCTATATCACCAAGATAGACACCTATGCCGGGGAAGAGGTTGTCTTTAAAAAGCAGGCCATCAAGGGCGACAAGGCTATCGTCTACAGTCATCTTATCAGAAAAAACGTTGAGACTCCCATTGACTACCGGCTCAAAAGCAGTTCGGATAAATGGATGGTCTATGATGTCGTGATCGAGGGGGTCAGCCTTGTTCGTAATTATCGGACCCAGTTCGAAAGCATCCTCCAAAAAGAGAAATTCCCAGTACTTCTTGAGAGAATAGAAGAGAAGATCAAACAGAATGACGCCGCGTTGCTGGAACAATGAAAAAAGCCGTTTTAGTAGAGCCGTGCGGAGGCTGTTCCGCTGAGCAGTTGCAGGTTGATTTTTCTTTTCTGACTGTTGCCGAGCTGCAGGATCTTCATCCCTTTTTGGAAAAGCGTGTTTGCGCCCAGGGTGAAACACTGATGCGGGAAGGCGATGTCGGTGATTTTATGGGGTTTCTGGTTAGTGGGAAACTGGCGGTCAAGAAGGAGACGACTTTTCCCGGCAAGTATATCCTGGTTGCCGTTCTCGAGCGGGGAAGCATGGTCGGGGAGATTTCGGTGGTTGAACGCGGAAGGCGTACGGCCACCGTGATAGCGACCGAGGAGAGTCTGTTGATGATTTTAACTGCTGATTCACTGGACCGCTTGGTTGTTGCTAATCCGGCTCTTGCCATTAAGTTGCTCCGCAGAGTGATTCATGTGCTGGGTTCCCGATTGCGGAAGGCCAGTGACAGGCTTTCGTTGCTTCTTTGAAATGTTCCTTTTTTTGTAAGTTGTCCGTCATTTTTTGCCTTATCGAGCAATCGATGTTATTTTCCTAAATCGAAATATAATCATAACTAGCCATATCTATGTTGTCTGTTGATGAGATCTTAAAAATAATTAAGCCCCACCGTTTTTTTGTTAATGTTATCGGCTTGATGTTCGTTTTTTTTCTCTGTCAGACTTTTTATTTTGGTTTTAACAACCGCTTGCCATTGGTTTTTTTCTTGCTGGCCCTTCCCTGTGCTTTGTTTGCCGGGGGCGCGATTGGCGGTTTTGAGTTTTTTGCCGCTTCCATTAGGAAAAAAATTATCGGCCGTTTTCGCCGGACGATAATCGGGTTTATCTCTTTTTTTGTTTATATCGTAAGCTACAGCGTGATGGTCTCTTTGCTCATGTCTTATCCGTTGGGGTGGACCTTGGTTGACGGAGATGGCGGAGAGGATTTGGTGAGAGCCTATGTTTTGTTTTCCACAAGTTTTGTGCTGCCCTTGTCTTTCCTTGCCTGGGGCTGGTGGTTGTTGGATGTTTTGTCGGAAGAGAAAAGGAAAAACAAGGATAAAATATAAGGTTTAAATTAGGACGGTTAAGGGAAAAAACTTGACAATACGAAACGATTCTTTATATTAGCATGTTTCTTTTTGGGCATATTCATTTCGAAGGAATGGCTTAAGGTGCGGTTAAGATTTGATGAGATTCCCAAAGGGGGACTCCGTTTAAATATAGTTGATAATGCCTGGTTGCCCAGTGATGAATTTAAATGTCATCTGCCGGCCACCGCCGAGGTCTTTTTGGACCGCAATGGGAATCGGGTTTTTTGTGAAGGCTCTTTGCAGGTAAAGGTCGAACTCTTTTGTGACCGATGTTTGGATGATTTTATTTTTCCCATCGATACCGGTTTTAAGTTTGACTTGGAATTGATTGAGCAAGATGACCAGCGACACTTTGCCAAGGATCATGCCTGCACCGATGCGGAGATGGATGTAATCTTCTTGGATGAGCCGGTGGTTGATATATTTTCCATTTTGGCGCAGCAAGTTTATTTGGCCATACCGGATAAAAGATTGTGTCGTAAAAAATGTCTTGGTCTTTGTCCTGAGTGCGGCGTAAATCTGAACCGGGAGCATTGTGAATGCGGCAAGGATCTCAGTTCATCCCCGTTTGGGGTGTTAGCAAAATTGAAACAGCAGTAACGAGTAGATAACGTTTTTAACTTATTGAAAAATATAGGCAAAAAATTACAGGGATAATTCTAGTTTGAGATATCTCTAATGGAGGAACAGTAATGGCTTTACCTAAAAGAAGACATTCCCATGCACGGACCAGAAGACGTCGTTCCCATGATGCTCTGACCGGGCCTATCGTCGGCAAATGTGCAGATTGCGGCGAGCCCAAGCTTCCGCATCGCCTTTGTCCTGGTTGTGGTTCATACAAAGGGCGTTCTGTTATCAAGCTTGACGCAGAGTAGTAGCGTATCGTAATGGCGCTGCATATTGCCTTGGATGCCATGGGCGGTGATCGAGGTCCTGACGAGTTAGTCAGCGGGGCGATTCAGGCCGTATGTGCGTCTGATATTGAAATAACCTTGCTAGGTGACGAGGGGCTGCTTCTTAATGCCCTGAAAGGCCGGAAGTATGATTCTTCCCGGATCCATATCGTCCATACCTCCCAGGTTATTGAGATGGATGAATCTCCTTTTGATGCGATCCGCAAAAAAAAGGATTCTTCCATTATGCGCGCCTTTGCCCTGCATAAAGAAGGCAAGGTCGATGCCGTGGTCAGCGCCGGCAACTCCGGGGCAACCATGGCCGCCGCCATTAAATTCCTGGGCAGGCTGGACAGTATCTCCCGCCCGGGAATTGCCGGCATCTTTCCCACCCTGAAGGGCCCGGTTCTGATGATGGATGTCGGGGCTAATGTCGATTGCCGGCCCCTCCATCTGTATCAGTTCGGGGTAATGGCCGCCGCTTTTTCCCAGGTGCTCTTCGGTCATGAGCGACCCCGGATAGGCCTGCTCAGCATCGGTGAAGAGGGCGGCAAGGGTAATGTGCTCGTAAAAAAAACCCACGAACTTTTCCAGCAAAGCAACACCTTGAATTATATCGGCAATGTCGAGGGGCGGGACACCTTCCAGGGTGATGTCGATGTCATTGTCTGTGACGGCTTTGTCGGTAATGTCTGTCTGAAACTCAGCGAAGGTCTGGCTGAAGCGGTACTCGGCATGCTGGGCGAAGAAATCTCCAAAACCATCAAAGCAAAGCTTGGCTATCTCCTGGCCAAGGATGCCTTTCGCTCATTCAAGAAAAGGGTTGATTATGCCGAGTATGGCGGCGCCCCGCTTTTGGGTCTGAATGGCAATGGTATCATCTGTCATGGTCGGTCCAATCCCACGGCGATCAAAAATGCGATAAGAGTAGCTGCGGAAATGGCCAGAAACAAGGTGAACGATCAAATTTTGCAGTTGCTTGCCGTTGAAGGGGAGACCCAGGGCGTCCCCCCCGTTACCGGAGCTAGTTCATGAAACAAACCTGTATTGTCGGAACCGGTTCCTGTCTGCCGGTTCGGGTACTCACCAATGAAGATCTGGCATCCATGGTGGATACATCCGATGAATGGATCACCACTCGCACCGGGATAAAGACCAGGCATATCGCTTCTGCCGGAGAGTCAACATTTCAGTTGGCCACTCAGGCCTCCCGTAAGGCCCTCGATATGGCCGGGCTCGTGCCTGCTGATATCGATATGATTATTCTGGGCACCATTTCCTGTGAAAAAGCCATGCCTTCCTGTGCCTGTCTGGTCCAGAAGGAATTGGGCGCGGTCAACGCCTTTGCCCTTGATGTCAACGCGGCCTGTTCCGGTTTTCTCTACGGCCTCGATATGGCCGATAAGTACATTCGCAATAATCCAGAGATGAAAATATTGGTGATCGGCGCTGAGAACCTCTCGGCCCGGACCAACTGGCAGGATCGTAATACCTGTGTCCTGTTCGGCGACGGCGCCGGGGCCTGCGTGGTTACCGGCACTGATCAGGATCGCGGCATGCTGGCGAGCAAGCTCTATGCCGATGGCAGTCTCTGGGAGCTGCTCCACATGGATAATGCGCCCAGCCTTAATCCCGAGCTGGCCGATCCCGATTACGATGGCTCCTACATCAAGATGGTGGGGCGTGACGTATTTAAATACGCGGTTCGGGCCATGGAAGATGCCATCAAGGAAGTGCTTGCTCAGCAAAATTTAACGATTAATGACATTCAGTTAATTATTCCCCACCAGGCAAATATTAGAATTCTCAATAGTTTGGTGGATCGCCTTGGCGTGCCTGCGGAAAAAGTCTACATTAATGTCCAGAAATATGGTAATACATCCGCGGCAACAGTACCGATAGCCCTGGACGAAGCCAACCGGGAAGGCCGTTTGCAGCAGGGGGATTTGCTCCTTATCTGTACCTTCGGCGGAGGATTTACCTGGGGCGCGACTGTTATCAGGTGGTAATTCATTGGTAGGCAAGCTATAATACCCGGCAATTTTTAAGATAACCGCAACCGAATTGTAAAGGGGGAGTAGTGGATTATTTCTTGACTGAAGAGCAGCAGATGATCGTTGACGTCGCAAGGCAGATCACCGATGAGCAGATTATTCCCATGCGGGCTGAGCTCGATGAAACAGAGGATTATCCCAGGGATATCCTTAAATCGATTGCCCAGGCCGATCTATATGGCCTTTATATCCCTGAAGAATACGGCGGTTTTGGCGGCGGTTGCTTTGAGATGGCTCTGGCCCTCGAGCAGTTTTCCCGCGGCTGTACCGGGGTGGCCACCGCTTTTGCCGCCAGCGCCCTTGGCGCTTACCCGATTCTGATTTCCGGCAGCGAAGAACTCAAGAAAAAATATCTGGAACCCATTGCCGCAGGTGAAAAGATTGCCGCCTTTGCCCTTACCGAGGCCAATGCCGGCAGTGATGCCTCCGGGATCCAGACCACGGCCGTGCTTGATGGTGACGAGTGGGTTTTAAACGGCACCAAGCAATGGATTACCAATGCCGGTGAAGCGCAGATCTACACCGTGATCGCCATTACCGATAAGAGTAAAGGTCCCCGCGGCGCCACCATGTTTGTGGTGGAAGACACCGATCCTGGTTTTTCTTACGGGGTGAAGGAGAAAAAGCTCGGGATCCGTTGCTCTTCAACCAGGGAGTTGATTTTCAAGGATTGCCGGATTCCCAAGGACCGGGTCATCGGTCGGGTCGGCACCGGTTTTATTACGGTTATGAAAACCCTTGATCAGTCGCGGCCCGGTATTGCCGTGCTTGGCGTCGGCCTTGGCCAGGGCGCCCTCGACGAAGCGGTTACCTATGCCAAACAGCGGGTGCAGTTCGGCAAGCCCATCATCGGCTTCCAGGCTGTGCAGCATATTCTCGCCGACATGGCCATTCAGCTTGAGGCGGCCCGCGCTCTGGTTTATTCTTCTGCGCGCCATATTGATGTTCACAAAAAAGATATGTCCAAAGCCTCTTCCATGTGCAAGGTGTTTGCCACCGATATGGCGATGAAGGTAACCACCGACGCGGTGCAGGTATTGGCCGGTTATGGTTACATGCGTGAATACCCGGTTGAGAAGATGATGCGTGATGCCAAGATCCTGCAGATCTACGAAGGCACCAATCAGGTACAGCGTAATGTTGTCGGCCAGGAACTCAACAAGGAGTACACCAGAAGCTGATGAAGATTATCGTTTGTGTAAAACAGGTTCCGGATGCCAAGGATGTGCGCCTCGATCCCAAGACCAATACCCTGGCCCGGGAAGGCGTGCAGTCGATTATGAATCCCTATGACCGCCACGCTCTGGAAGAGGCGGTGCGGATCAAGGAACAGTTTGGCGGCACGGTCACCGTCCTCAGCATGGGGCCGCCCCAGGCGGAGGCCACCCTGCGTGATGCCGTTGCCTGCGGGGCTGATGACGCAGTGCTCGTTTCGGATCGGGCTTTTGCCGGCTCCGATACCTGGGCCACTACCTATACCCTGTCTCAGGCTATCAAGAATATCGGCGGCGCCGATCTGATTCTTTGCGGCAAACAGGCCATTGACGGCGATACGGCCCAGGTCGGTCCCGGGTTGGCCGAGCGGATGGGAATTCCTTTTGTCGCTTACGTGCGCAAGGTAAACGATTGTGCCGGCGGCTCGATCAAGGCCGAGCGCTTGATGGATGACGGTTACGATGCGGTTGAGGTTGCCCTGCCCGCGCTTTTTACCGTGGTCAAGGAGATCAACGAACCAAGGGTTCCGTCGCTTAAGGGTAAGATGAGGGCCAAAAAGCTGGAGATCAACACCCTGAACGCCGTTGATATTGAGGCCGATCTCGATCAGCTCGGCCTCAAGGGGTCTCCCACTCAGGTTGTGCGGGTTTTTTCCCCGGAACTGCGGGGCGAGCGGTCCATGCTTAACGGCTCTGCCGATGAGCAGGTTGCCCAACTTTTTGATAAACTAGAACCACTTCTCTAGACAACAAACGGATTTTTCTATGTTACGGATAGATATTGAAGCCTGTATAGGTTGTGGTGTTTGTGAGGATACGTGTACCTTCGGGGCGATCAAGGTTGAAGACGGCCATGCGGTGGTCGGCGACGGTTGTACCTTGTGCGGCAGCTGTGTTGATGTTTGCGAGGTCGATGCCCTTGTTATCGAACGGGAAGAGAGCGTTTTTAAAACCAAGATCGACGAGTGGGCCGGGGTTTGGGTTTATGCCGAGTACCGGCATGGGCGAATCGCTCCGGTTGCCATTGAACTGCTCGGGGTAGGGCGTAAATTGGCGGACCAGCGTCAAGCGCCTCTTTCCGCGGTGCTTATCGGTTCCAAGCTTGACGGGCAGGGCGAGGAACTGGTCGCCTATGGCGCGGACAAGGTTTATGTGGTCGATGATCCCGCCCTTGCTTCGTTCACTGATGATTCCTACGGTAATGTGTTGACCGATCTTGCCCAAGAGCATAAGCCCGAGATTATTCTGGCCGGGGCAACCGCCATCGGGCGGTCCTTTATCCCCCGGGTTGCCACTTCGCTGGCTGCCGGCCTGACCGCGGATTGCACAAATTTGGAGATCCGCGAGGAAGATGGCGCTCTGTTGCAGACCAGGCCAGCTTTTGGTGGTAATATCATGGCCACCATCGTCTGCCCCCATACCAGACCGCAGATGGCCACGGTCCGGCCGTTGGTTATGAAGCCTCTGGTCAGGGATGACGCACGCCGCGGTGAGATTGTCCTGGTAACCCCTGAGCCGTCCCGGCTTGTTTCCCGGGTGAAGGTGCTGGAGTCGGTGATTGAGGATCTGGATCAGGTTAATCTGACCGAGGCCGATATCGTGGTGGCCGGTGGCCGGGGCCTGGAAAATGAAAAAGGCTTTGCCATGATCAAGGAGTTGGCCGACGTCCTGGGCGGCGCGGTTGCCGCATCCCGGGCCGCGGTTGACAGCGGCTGGGTTCCCTATCCGCATCAGGTGGGCCAGACCGGCAAGACCGTTGCCCCCAAGATCTATATCGCCTGCGGGATCTCCGGCGCCATCCAGCATCTGGTCGGCATGCAGTCGGCGGATACGATCATTGCCATTAATCGCGATGCTGACGCGCCTATTTTTGATGTGGCAACCTATGGGATTGTCGGGGATGTCTTTGAGGTGGTGCCGAAATTAATCGAAAAATTCAAACAAAGGACCAATCGATGAGTTTGACTGGTAAAATAGCTGTTGTTACCGGTGGTAGCCGTGGTATCGGCCGGGCTATCTGTCAACGTCTTGCCGCCTTGGGCGCCACCGTGATCGTCAATTACGTGAGCAACCCGGCCGCCGCCGACGAAACGGTGAAAAGTATTAAGGATAACGGCGGAAGCGCCGATAGTTCGCGGTTTAATGTTGCGGTTGCCGCGGAGATTGAGGAGGCCTTTAAAAAAATACTTGCCGACCATGGTCGGGTTGATATTTTAGTTAATAACGCCGGCATTACCCGGGATGGGCTGCTGATGAAGATGAAGGAAGAGCAATGGGATGAGGTGCTTGACACCAATCTCAAGGGCGCTTTTCTCTGCACCAAGGCGGTGACCCGGGCGATGATGAAGCAGCGCAGCGGTCGGATCATCAATATCACCTCGGTGATCGGCTATGCCGGCAATGCCGGCCAGGCCAACTATGCCGCGGCTAAGGCCGGCATGGTCGGCTTTACCAAATCGGTGGCCAAGGAGCTTGCTTCCCGTGGCGTTACCGCCAACAGTGTGGCGCCCGGCTATATTGTTACCGATATGACCAAGGATCTTTCCTCGGAAATAACCGAGACGATCAAGAGTGAAATCCCCATGGGTGTTCTGGGCGAGGCGGATGATGTGGCCCAAGCGGTTGCCTTTCTGGCCTCGGATGGCGCCCGTTATGTTACCGGCCAGTGTATACATGTCAATGGCGGCATGTTGATGGAATAAAATGAAAAAAAGTGGTATCTGATAATTACCATAAAACAGGAAGGAGATTTGAATATGTCTGTACAGGAAAAACTTATTGATATTATTGCCGAGCAGCTGAGTGTTGACAAAGACAAGGTTGTGCCCGCCGCATCCTTTATTGATGACCTGGGCGCTGACTCCCTTGATCTGGTTGAGTTGATCATGGCCATGGAAGAGGCTTTTGACATTGAGATCGCTGACGAGGTGGCTGAGAAAATCACCACTGTTCAGAACGCTATTGATCATGTCAGCAAGATTGCCGGTTAATTAAGCGGTGTTTGCGTATTTTAATGCGTAATCCATCTAAATATTTACTTGATTGTCCTTGGTGGGTTTACCCCGCCAAGGCTTTCCTTTCTTGGTAATCAGAGGAACGAGGGTCAAGGTGAGTAAAAGAGTTGTAGTGACAGGTGTTGGTCTGGTAACCCCATTGGGAACCGGCGTTGAGAAGACGTGGAGTGCCTTGTGTGCCGGCAAGAGCGGCATTGGCCCGATTACCAAGTTTGATGCCTCAGATATCGGCGTCAATATAGCGGCTGAAGTCAAGGACTTTGAGATGGAAGAGCACATGGATAAAAAGGTCGGCAAGCATCTTGACCTTTTTGTCCAATACGCGGTCGCTGCCGCCGGTGAGGCGTTGAAGGACGCCGATTTCAAGATCACCGATGACAATGCGTCCCGGGTCGGCAGCATTATGGGTTGTGGCCTCGGCGGTCTTGGTACCATCGAGAAATATCACAAGGTTGCTCTTGAAAAAGGCGCCCGCCGGATTACACCTTTTTTCATCCCCATGGTTATCCCCAATATGGGGGCCGGCCAGGTTTCGATTATTTACGGGACCAAGGGGCCGAACCTTTCGGTTACCACCGCCTGCGCCGCCGGAACCCACGCGGTGGGCGAGGCTTTTCGATCCATCGTCCATGGTGATTGTGACGTCGCTCTCACCGGGGGCAGTGAGTCGGTGATCTGCCAGTTGGCAGTGGGCGGTTTTCATTCGATGAAGGCCTTGTCCACTCGTAATGACGAGCCTCAAAAAGCATCCCGCCCCTTTGACCGGGACCGGGACGGATTTATTATTTCCGAAGGAGCCGGGGTTCTGGTTCTTGAGTCTCTTGAGCATGCCTTGGCCCGTGGGGCCAAGATTTATGCCGAGGTGGCCGGCTACGGACTTAGCGGTGACGGCTACCACATGGCGGCCCCGCCCGAAGATGGCGACGGGGCGGTGCGTTGTATGAAAATGGCCTTGGCCGATGCCGGGATGCAGCCTGAGGATATTGATTATGTCAATGCCCATGGCACCTCGACTCCTCTTAATGATATCGTGGAAACCCGCGCTATTAAGAGGGTTTATGGTGAGCATGCCGCCAAACTGGCCATCAGCTCGACCAAGTCGATGACCGGGCATATGTTGGGAGGCGCCGGCGGCATTGAGTCGGTGTTCACCGCCCTGGCTATTCACCATCAGACAGCGCCGCCCACCATTAATCTGGATAATCCCGGTCCCGAATGCGACCTTGATTATGTTCCCCATAAGGCGCGGCAGATGAAGATTCGGGCGGCGATGTCAAATTCTTTTGGCTTCGGCGGTACCAATGCTGTGCTGATCATGAAAAAGTATGAGGCCTAAAATTGAAAATCGCGATTGGTTGTGATCATGGCGGCATTGCCTTAAAGGATGATCTTGCCGCCGTAATCAAGGAGATGGGCCATGAAGTTGACGATCAAGGTTGCTACTCAACCGAATCCGTCAATTATCCCGAATTTGCCAAAGTTGTCTGTTCCCAGGTGATAAACGGCAACTGTGACCGCGGGATACTTATCTGTGGAACCGGGATCGGCATGTCCATGGTTGCCAATCGTTTTGAAGGAATCAGGGCGGCTTTGTGCCATGAACTGTTTACCGCCAAGATGAGTCGTGAGCATAATGACGCCAATGTTCTTTGTCTCGGGGCCAGGGTTGTCGGACCGGGGTTGGCCGAGGAAATTGTCCGGACCTGGCTTGCCACTGATTTTGCCGGTGGCCGCCATCTGCAACGGATTAACATGTTTTAATGATTCATCCCGTTAGCTTCGGGGTTGTCTGAAATAAGATTTTCATTGCGCGGCCGGAATTACCTGGAGTAATTTTACGGCCGTGGCCTTTTTTTATGATCAATTGAAAAAACATTAAAGGTAACAATTGTGTCTTTCTTAAAAAAAACCGATCCAGATGTGTTTCGCTCCATAGGTAATGAACTTAAGCGGCAAAGAAATCAGCTTGAATTGATTGCCTCGGAAAATATTGTGAGCGAGGCCGTGCTCGAGGCCCAGGGCTCCATCTTTACCAATAAATATGCCGAGGGCTACCCCAATCGCCGCTATTACGGCGGCTGTGAAAATGCCGACCGGATCGAATCCCTGGCCATTGAGCGGGCAAAACAAATTTTCGGGGCCGAATATGCCAATGTCCAGCCCCATTCCGGCAGCCAGGCCAATATGGCCGTTTATTTCGCCACCCTGAACCATGGCGACAAGGTGCTGGGCATGGATCTGGCCCATGGCGGCCATCTTACCCATGGCAGCAATGTCAATTTCTCCGGTCAGCTATTCAATTTCGTCTCCTACGGGGTTGATAAAGATAGCCAATGCATCAACATGGACGAGGTCGAACGCATTGCCTTTGAGCATAAGCCCAAGATGATCGTCGCCGGCGCCAGCGCCTATCCCCGGGTTATTGATTTTGCACGGTTCAGGGCGATTGCCGATGAGATCGGCGCCCTGTTCATGGTTGACATGGCCCATATTGCCGGACTGGTTGCGGCCGGCGTTCACCCATCCCCGGTACCCCATGCCCATTTTGTGACGACCACCACCCATAAAACCATGCGGGGCCCCCGGGGCGGCCTGATCCTTGCCAAACAAGAATATGGCAAGCAGCTCGACAGCAAGATTTTCCCTGGGATCCAAGGTGGTCCCCTGGTGCATGTCATTGCCGCCAAGGCGGTGGCCTTTCAGGAGGCGATGGGTGACAAATTCAAACAGGATCAGGTTCAGGTCGTTGCCAATGCCCAGGCTTTGGGCCAGGCCTTGATGGGCTTCGGCTTTAAGCTGGTTTCCGGGGGCACGGACAATCATCTCCTGCTGGTTGATCTCACCAACAAAGGGGTTACCGGTAAAGAGGCGGAAGAGGCCCTGGAGGTTGCCGGTCTCACCGTTAATAAAAATGCGATTCCTTTTGACAAACAGAGCCGTTTCGTGACCGGCGGCATCCGGATCGGTACGCCGGCCGTCACCACCCGCGGCTTGAAAGAGCCCGAGATGAAGATGATCGGCGATTGGATCAATCGTGCCATCATCAATCGTGAAAATAGTGCAGAACTTGGCAAGATTCGTAACGAGGTTGAGAACCTTTGCAACGAGTTTCCCCTCTATCCTGATCTTGCTTACGAATAAGGACCGGCGCCATGCCTGATACCAGACCATCATGGGATGATTATTTCATGTCCATCACCGAACTGGTCGCCCAACGTTCGACCTGTACCCGGCGCAAGGTCGGCGCTATTCTGGTTCGTGACAAGAGGATTGTCGCCACCGGTTATAACGGGGCGCCGTCCAACGTGAGTCATTGTCTGGACGTCGGTTGTCTGCGGGAACAGCAGGGTATTCCTTCCGGTGAGCGGCATGAGTTGTGTCGCGGCCTGCATGCCGAGCAGAATGCCATTATCCAGGTGGCGCTTTCCGGGGGCAACATTTCCGGCGCGACTCTTTATTGCACCAATATGCCCTGCGCCATCTGCAGCAAGATGTTGATTAATGCCCAGGTAAAACAAATTTATTACAAGGAGGGGTATGCCGATACCCTTTCTTCTCTTTTGCTGGACGAGGCCGGAATCCCATACAGCCATTTGGGGTAAGGTAAAACGGCAGGGCCGGTTCCTTGCTTTTTGAAAACGACAGGGCGAAATTATGAAATGTCCATACTGCGGTCACCTGGAAAATAGGGTGGTAGATTCGCGCCTGAACAAAGAGTTCACCATTACCCGGCGTCGGCGGATGTGTGATGATTGCGGCAGGCGTTTTACCACCTATGAAAGGCTTGAGGTTACCATGCCCATGCTTATCAAAAAAGATGGGCGCCGTGAAGCCTGGGACCGGCACAAGGTAGTGGAGGGGCTGAAAAAGGCCTGCGAAAAAAGGCCGGTCAGCATGGTCCAGATTGATGAGTTTGTCGATTCCCTTGAACGGCAGCTTCAGGATATGGGGGAGCGGGAGATCCCGGTCAAGCTGGTAGGTGAGCAGGTGATGGATGGTCTGCGCACCCTCGATGGCGTCGCCTATGTCCGTTTTGCCTCTGTTTACCGGCAGTTTAAGGATCTTTCCGAGTTCATGAATGAGTTGAAGGATATGCTGGGCGGGCAGGAAGAAATAAAGGGAATTAATGAGTAGTAATGATCTCGCCTGGATGCGTATGGCGATCAGGGAAGCCCGGAAGGGCCAGGGGCGAACCTCCCCCAATCCTTGTGTCGGGGCGGTGGTGGTCAAGAATGATAAGTTGGTTGCCAAGGGCTTTCATCGCAAGGCCGGCACTCCCCATGCCGAGGTTAATGCGCTGGCTGCGGCCGGTAACCGGGCCCAAGGCGCTACCATCTATGTTACTCTGGAGCCTTGTAACCATACCGGTAAGACCCCGCCCTGCACCTTGGCGATTTTGGCGGCCGGCATCAGCCGGGTGGTGGTCGGCATGCTTGACCCCAATCCCCTGGTGAGCGGCCGGGGCTGTAAAAAGCTTAAGGACGGTGGCCTGGAAGTAAGCCACGGGGTATTGGCTGCTGAATGTGAGGGGTTGAATCATCCTTTTATAAAACATATTACCACCGGCCTGCCCTGGGTTATCATGAAGGCCGGGGCAAGCCTTGATGGCCGGATAGCCGTAAGTAATGGCCAGAGCGGTTGGATTACCAACGATAAATCGCGGCACTATGTGCATCGGTTACGGGATCGGGTTGACGCTATTCTGGTCGGGGCCGGTACCGCTCTGGTTGATGATCCTTCTTTGACCACCAGGCTGCCAAGGGCCAAGGGGCGGGATCCGGTACGGGTCATTCTCGACACCAATCTCAGATTGCCGGTTAATGCCAGGATGTTGCAGCAAGCTTCCCGTGCCGATACCTGGATTTTTTGCGGCCCGGCGGCGGATACCGCGAAAGCCGAAGCTCTGATTCAGGCCGGGGCGGTGGTCAAGCCGATAGCGGTTGACAGTGAAGGCCGACTCGATCTCAAGGCCGTACTCTGTGAGCTTGGCCAGGGGCAGCTGACCAGTGTTCTGGTCGAGGGGGGCAGCCGGGTCCATGGCGCTTTTCTGCGGGCCGGGCTGGTCGATGAAGTTAACCTTTTTCTCGCCCCCACCTTTATCGGCGGGGACGGGGTGCCCTTGCTTGATGGGTTGGGCCTTGCCTCCGTGCAGCAGGCGGCCCGTTTGAGTCGGACCAAGGTCAGGCGGTTCGGGGATGATATCCTGGTGAGCGGTATATTTTCCGATCAGCCTTAATCGCTGATTGACAGCCGGTTAGATGGTGCTTACCTATCTTGTGAAATTTAAGGAAAAGAAGATGTTTACCGGAATAATTTTAGGCAAAGGCAAGGTAGTGGAAAAGCGTCCCGCCGGCGGCGGCATGCTCTTCGGTCTTGAAGCGGATTTTGCTTTGACCGATCCCGAAGAGGGGGAGAGCATTGCGGTCAACGGCGTTTGTCTTACCGCCAAAGAGATAAGCGGCCGCCGGTTTGTGGTGGATGTTTCACCGGAGAGCCTGTCCCGCACCAATCTCGGTAGGTTGACCACCGGCAGTCTGGTCAATCTGGAGCGGGCTCTGCGCCTTAGCGATCGGCTGGGCGGCCATATGGTCAGCGGCCATGTTGACGCCATAACCAAGGTGGTTGAGCGTAAACCCCTTGGCGATTTTGTTCTGTTTACCTTCCAGGTACCTGCTGGAATGGGAAAATATATCATCGAGAAAGGTTCGATTACCATTGATGGCATCAGCCTCACGGTAAACAGTGTCGATGAGAAAACCTTTGCCGTATCAATCATTCCGCATACCTTGGAGATCACGACCCTTGGTGAATTGAAGCAGGGTGATATGGTAAATATCGAGGTTGATCTCATTGGTAAATATGTGGAAAAGCTGCTCTCTGTAAAGTCAACAGAGGGTGAGGCTCTTCAATCAAAAATTAATCCTGCTTTTTTGGCCGAGCATGGCTTTTTTAAATAAGCTTGTCCGAAAAGATGCGGTTTGAGTTGGAATGGTGAATTAAAATGCCTGTAAGTCCTATTGATGAAGTAATTGATGATATCCGCGCCGGGAAGATGATCATCCTGGTTGATGACGAGGATCGCGAGAACGAGGGCGATCTTTATATGGCGGCCGAGACCGTTACCCCCGAGGCGATCAATTTCATGGCCACCCATGGTCGCGGCTTGATCTGTCTGACCCTTACCCCGGAGCATCTGGAGCAGTTGCAGATCCCGATGATGGTGCAGGACAACAAGTCTCCCTATGAGACCGCCTTTACGGTGAGCATCGAAGCGAGAACCGGGGTGACCACCGGCATCTCCGCCGCCGACCGCGCCCGGACCATTCTGGTTGCGGCGGCGCCCGATGCCAAGCCTTCCGATATTGTCAGCCCCGGTCATATCTTTCCGTTACGGGCGCGGCGCGGCGGGGTTCTGGTCCGCACCGGTCAGACCGAAGGTTCGGTCGATCTTTCCCGACTGGCCGGCCTCCATCCTTCCGGGGTTATCTGCGAGATCATGAAGGAAGACGGCACTATGGCCAGGATGCCTGATCTGGAGATCTTTGCGAAAGAACATGACATGAAGATCGCAACCATTGCCGATCTGGTTGCCTATCGGACCCGGGAGGATAAACTGGTTCACCGCGCAGCGGAAACCATTCTGCCCACGATGTTCGGCGAGTTCCGGGCTATCGTATACACCAACGATGTGGACGTGCATGAGCATGTCGCCTTGGTCAAGGGCGATATTGATCCGGCCAAGGAGATCATGGTGCGGGTCCATTCCGCCTGCCTTACCGGCGATGTCTTCGGCTCAAAGCGCTGCGATTGCGGTGGCCAGCTGCACAGTGCCATGCGGATGGTCGAGCAGGAGGGCACCGGCATTATCCTCTATATGCAACAGGAGGGCCGGGGGATCGGGCTGGTCAACAAGATCAAGGCCTACGCCTTGCAGGAGCAGGGCATGGATACGGTTGAGGCCAATCTTAAATTGGGCTTTAAGGAAGATCTCCGGGATTACGGGATCGGCGCCCAGATTCTGCGGGATATCGGGGTGCGCAAGATGAAACTTATCACCAATAATCCTAAAAAGATTGTTGGTCTTGAGGGCTATGGCCTTAAGGTTACCGACCGTTTGCCCATTGAGATGGATGCGAAGCCGGAGAACCTTAACTATCTGCAGACCAAAAAAGATAAGCTCGGTCATATGCTGGGTAAATTGACCGGCAATAAAGAAAAAGAAAGCGCTGAGGCGTCTAAATAATTTAGGAGGAGAAGAGCATGGCAAAATTTTTTGAAGGAAATCTGCAGGCTGACGGTAAAAAATTCGGGATCGTGATCGCCCGGTTTAATTCTTTTATCGCCGAGCGTCTGTTGGAAGGGGCTTTGGACACCATGCAGCGCTCCGGGGTGAATGGCGATGATATCGAGGTGGCTCGGGTGCCCGGGGCCTATGAGATTCCCCTGGTCGCTCAGAAGATGGCCAGATCCGGCCGCTATGACGCGATAATCTGTCTGGGCGCCGTTATCCGTGGCGCCACCCCTCATTTTGATTTTGTTGCCAACGAGGCGGCCAAGGGGATAGCCCAGGCCAGCATGGAGAGCGGCGTTCCCATTATTTTCGGGGTGTTGACCACCGACACCATCGAGCAGGCCATTGAGCGGGCCGGCTCCAAGGCGGGCAATAAAGGTTCCGAGTGTGCCGCCGCCGCCATTGAGATGGTTAATCTTTTGCCGCAGCTCGCCTAATATGGGAATCAGACGCAAGGCAAGGGAACTTGCCTTAAATGCCCTGTATCAAGGGGAAATGACGGCGACTCCGGTCGCTGAAAAATTCCCCTTGCTTTGCGATAACTTTGAAATCAATAAAAAGGCCATTCCTTATGGTCAGCTACTGGTTGACGGTATTACCGACAATTGGGATGTTATTGATAAAAAGATCGCGGATTCCGCTGCTAACTGGCGCATGAGTCGGATGTCGGTTCTTGACCGCAATATTATCCGGCTCGCCACCTATGAGATGCTTTTTCAAAAAGATGTGCCCAATCAGGTGGCAATCAATGAGGCGGTTGAACTGGCCAAGCGGTTTTGTACCGATGATTCGCCAGCGTTTATCAACGGGATCCTCGATGCGATCCTCAAAACCCTTGCACCTGAAGAATGATTGACTTGAGCTGTACCTAGAGATAAATTTTATGTTTTCTGCGGGAGGGATACGTTAAGGGTATGGGGCAAAAGGAAAATAATCAGGACCGGCCCTCCTTGGGCCGGGAAATATTTTCGGTAGTTGGTGTTTTTGCCTCCCTGTTTTTGTTGCTTTGTCTGGTCAGTTATTCTTTGCCGCCGACGGCGGTGGATGCGGGTGCGGTAGCCGGTAATTGGGGCGGTAAGGTTGGGAATTTTCTGGCCGAGGCGCTGCTTGGGTTTTTCGGTCTCGCTTCGCTCTGGCTTCCTCTGCTGTTTTTAATTTTTTCCATTCGCTTTTTTTCGCCTTCTCTTTCCCTGCACAAATTACCCTTTATTGTCGCCGGTTTTACCGGAATCCTGCTGGCCAGTTCCGGGTTGGTCGGGATGGGCGGCTTTGAGATCCTCTCTCTTTTGGGCAGAAGATATCCGGGGCAAGGCTATCTCGGCAAACTGTTGGCCGCCTATGCCTCAAAGTTTTTCGGCATCCCCGGTTCCGGGCTCATCTTCGGGGCCATTCTCGTCGTGTCCCTGATGCTGACCATTGATTTTTCCCCCTACGGCCTGTGGGGCTGGCTGCGAGATTTTTTAAGCAACCGCTTTTTGCAAGGCAAGGGCAAGCCGGAGATCGAGAAGAAATCTGTTGCCAAGAGCAAAGACAAGCCTTTGCCGCAAGAGTCGCTGCCGGTAGAGCCTTCCGTCGTGCCCAAGGTGCATGTTCATGCGCCGGTGCAGTTGACCCATGACGATGGCCTGGCCGAGGAATTTCAACTTCTGCCCGAAACCGGTGGCGAGTATGTTCTCCCCGGCCTTGCCTTGCTTGATAAGCCGGAAAAACACGCAGTGTCGGTGGACCGCGAATATTACTATGAGGTGAGTAAGAAGCTTGAAGATAAACTTAATGATTTCGGGGTAAAGGGTAAGGTTGTCGGTATTTCTCCGGGCCCGGTTATCACCACCTATGAATTTTCTCCGGCCCCCGGGGTTAAAATCAATAAGATAATCTCGTTGGCCGATGATCTGGCCCTGGGGCTTAAAGCCGAGAGTGTGCGGATTGTCGGATCGATTCCCGGCAAGGCGGCCCTGGGCATTGAGATTCCCAATCCTGAGCGGCAGATTGTCTATGCCCGGGATATCTTTGCCCATGAGAAATTCCAAAAAACCCAATCCAAACTGACCATCGGCTTGGGGATGGATGTCGTCGGCAACCCGGTGATTGCCGATCTTGCCCGCATGCCTCATCTTTTGATTGCCGGGGCCACCGGCTCGGGTAAAAGTGTGGCGGTCAACACCATTATCTGTTCCATCCTTTTTAATGCGACCCCGGACGAGGTGCGTTTGCTGCTGGTCGATCCCAAGCGGATCGAGCTTTCCGGTTACGAGCATATCCCCCACCTTCTTCATCCGGTGGTGGTTGATCCCAAGATGGCAAGTCGTGCTTTGCAATGGGCGGTGCGCGAGATGGAGCGGCGCTATCAGCTCATGGAAGAAGCCAGGGTCAAGAGTCTGGCCAGCTATAATAAGGTCGCCGAAATCAAGTTACCCCTGATTGTCATAATCATCGACGAACTGGCTGATTTGATGATGGTTTCCTCCAACGAGGTCGAGGATGCGGTTGCCCGCCTGGCCCAAATGGCCCGGGCGGCCGGCATGCATCTTATTCTGGCGACCCAGCGTCCCTCCGTGGATGTTTTGACCGGTTTGATCAAGGCCAATTTCCCGACCAGGATGTCCTTTAAGGTTTCCTCTAAGATCGATTCCCGGACCATTCTTGACGGCAGTGGCGCCGAACATCTGCTCGGCGCCGGAGATATGCTATTTATGCCCCCCGGCACCTCCAAGCTGCAGCGTATTCATGGCGCTTATATCTCTGAGAAGGAGACCGAACGGGTTGTCTCCTTTCTTAAGGATCAGCAGCCGGCCCGTTATGACGAGGCCATCATGAAGATTGCCGAGGAGCCTGATGCCGGTGGCGGCGTCGAAGACGGTGAGTATGACGAAAAATATGACGAAGCCGTTGCCTTGGTCTGTGAGTCGGGGCAGGCTTCGATCTCTATGGTTCAGCGGCGGCTCAGGGTTGGTTATAATCGGGCGGCCCGAATGATAGAGGTCATGGAAAAGGAAGGTGTGGTCGGCCCTGCCGATGGTTCGAAACCTCGTGAAGTTATTGCCAGAAAAGATTATTAGTAAATAAATAACGCATGGTATTTTTGCGTGGAAATATTTTTTGTTCTTTAGGAGAGATAATGAAAGTTTCCGGTTCACCGATCGATATTACCAACGTCCAGATGGTGGTTTATCATCTGCCAGACGGCCAAAAAATCGCAATCAAAATGGATGGTGTTGAGCAGTTTCTTGACCTTGGTTTAGGGCGAATCTGTGATACCTCCGATATTGATGGTACCATCCATTTTTTCCCGCGGGGTAATGCATAGTTTTTTAAGAATATGCCGATGTTATAAAAAAGAGGGTGATGCAATTTTATTCATTGGCCCTGGATAGCTATGATTATTTGAATTTTTGCTTAAAATTTCAATATGGTGTAGTTTGCTATGTGACTTTGTCGGATAATAGTTGTTAATCATATGAGGCTAAGCCTTCATTTATGTTTCCTCAATTTATCTTAGTATCACTGGTTTCAATCGGAGCAATAATTCTCTTTGTTTCCTTGTTTCCCACCTATAGAATTTGCCAAGAAGAGCATCTCCATATTATCGGTTGGAAATTTCTTGGTATTTTAATCATTTTTTTTATCATGGGATATATCCTCTACGGAGTATCTCTTTTTTTTACGCCTTACTCCCCAACCTTACTGATCGTATCTCTTCTCCTGCTCGGTGGCAGCATTTTCGTAATAATGGTGGTGTTGCTGACTCTGCACTCTATCAATCATATTACCCATCTTGCCGCTAAAGAAAGACACCGCGCCCTTCATGATGAATTAACCGAGCTTCCCAACCGGACTCTTTTGCAGGACAGGATCGATCACGCCATTAGTGTGGCGAGACGGGACAATCATACGGTTTCCGTCCTGTTGATGGATCTTGACCGGTTTAAGGAGATCAACGATGCCTTGGGCCATTTTTATGGTGATTATGTTTTGCAGAAGGTAGCTATCCGTCTTCGTCGAGCATTGCGCCAATCCGATACCCTTTCCCGTTTTGGGGGTGACGAATTTGCCGTTGTCCTCCCCGGTTCCAATGTTCAGGATGCGAAGAAGATAGCCCAGAAAATTGCCAAATTCATTGAACAACCCATTATGATTGAGGGGCATCGACTTACGGTCGGCGTTAGTATCGGGATCACCATGTTTCCCGACCATGGTAACGACAGTGAGTCCTTGATCCAGCATGCCGATCTTGCCATGTATGAAGCCAAGCGAAGCGGCATTGTCTATGCCGAGTTTAACCCTGAACAGGATCGGATGACCTGGAACAGACTGATTTTCATGGGTGAGCTTCGCGATGCCATGAACAAGGACCAGTTGACCCTTTATTATCAGCCTAAAATCTCCGCGAACGATCATGAGCTGGTCGGGGTTGAGGTGCTTGTCCGTTGGTTTCATCCGGATAAAGGGCTGCTGCCGGCCGAAGATTTTATTTTGCTTGCCGAAAAGGCCGGTTTGCTTTCCACGATGACCTTATGGATTTTGGAGCGGGCCATCCAGCAGATTGCCGAGTGGCAGGGCAAGGGGCATGTCATTACCATTGCGGTGAATCTGTCGATTAATAATCTTCAGGATCTGGAGTTTCCCGGCCAGGTTGAAGAGTTGCTTGCCAAATATAAGGTTAATCCGGTCCAATTGACCATGGAAATAACTGAAACCAGTATGATGGCGGATCCGGAACGGGTTAAAAAAGTCGTCTCAAGGCTCACCAATCTGGGTATTGCAATGGCCATTGACGATTACGGGACCGGTTATTCATCTTTGGTCTATCTGAGGAAATTTCCGGCCATCGAGATTAAGATCGATAAATCATATATCAGTAATATGCTGGAGGATGAGGACAACGCGGTTATTGTGAGATCAACCATTGAAATGGCTCACAATATCGGGCGTAAGGTCGTTGCGGAAGGGGTGGAGGATAGAGACACCATGCTGGCCCTGGAAGAGATGAGCTGTGATTATTTGCAGGGATATTATATCTCCAGGCCTCTGCCCCCTCGTGAGCTTTACGCCTGGCTTGAACAGGGGGCCGGTAAGGCCGATCATCTTTAACTAGTTTCTTTAGTGAGCTGTGAGTAGCCTATAGGCTGTTGGGTTGCTGTTATTGCTGTAAACCGCTGGTCAAAGTTCCGGGTTGTCGATTCCTTTGCCCCCTCCGGCGGAGCTGAGATCCTTAACTTTTCTCCTTATCCTTTTCGGCGTCCCCAAATAGTCCATAATCCTAACCGCTTATTTACCAAGATGTAGTGGCCCCCATTTGAACCGGACACCCTAGTATGTTAAATAACGACTAGGAGTATAACTATGTCAAATACTAGTAGTTCACATGATTTTAAAAATGTTGAGGTAATCACCTCTGTCCAGCGCCG
>Ga0224496_10000547_pt1 | contig 26059 bp, 25 predicted proteins | sample SF_Jul11_sed_USG_2_FD_168127 | JGI IMG/M metagenome (GOLD analysis project Ga0224496, IMG submission 168127) | Sediment microbial communities from San Francisco Bay, California, United States - SF_Jul11_sed_USGS_8_1 | ecosystem: Environmental > Aquatic > Marine > Sediment | place: USA...
ACCGATAAATTGGGTTGCAATTGATCTGACAACGCCGGAAGATGGTTTTGAACCACTTAACTATGGGCTGGAAGCATTGTGGCAGGCGATTGAATGCCATTCGTCATTTGGTTGGCAACAATTACTGAGTGGAGATAAAGAAGTCCATGGCATTTATTCACGTGTTGCACACCAGCATATTGTTGGTTATTCAATGACTGCCGCAGGCTTGGGCGCTCTTCCAGTCGTGGATCTTGTTGCGGTATCCGGCGTTCAAGTAAAGTTGCTGCATGGTCTGGCAGCCCTTTATGGACAGCAATGGGAAAAAAATACCATAACAGAATTTATTGGTCTCATGGGGACAGGAATTGCAACGAGTTATTTGACACGGATTGTCGGCCGTACGATAGCCAAAGTGTTGCCGTTTTGGGGGCAGACGGTAGGTGCGGTATGGAGCGCCAGTTCCAGCGGTGCGACAACCTATGCACTTGGCAAGGCAGCGGTTTATTTCTTTGCCAGGCGTAAGGACGGTCTTAATGTTGATCCTGAGATAATACGACGCATCTATAGTGAAGCGCTGGCGCGTGGCACTACCATCCTTAAGACCCGCTTGCGCGGTGGCGAATCTTAATGAAAAAGTTGTTGCGTCAAATCGACCTGCTGCGGCTGCTTGCACTTGTATTGCTAATTTTGCCAGGGTTCGCGCTATTTGTATTCGGTATCTTATGGCTTTGGCAAGCTGGCAATCTTCTTTATTGGCTGGCCGTTATGTTGATATGTGGTGGCTTAGGTTATGGTTTGCAGCGATGGCTGGTGTGGCGTGACCGTAAACTGCTGGCCGAAGCGGTGACTGAACCAAACCCGGATTGGCCGCCGAGCGCGAATGAAGCCTGGCAACAAGTTAAAGTGCTCGCGGATGAGACCGATCCCATAGATTGGCCGCTGGAAGATGGTTCATGGATATTAGCGTTGGGCCGACGTGCGCTAGAGACAGTTTCGCACTGTTATCACCCGAATGTTGAAAAACCGGCACTCGAACTCACAGTGCCGCATGCCTTGTTGATTATTGAACATGCGAGCCGTGATCTACGTAAAGATATTTCTGAGAATATTCCATTCAGTGACCGGTTAACGATTGGTGACCTAATACGGATACAGCGATGGAAAGCAAAGGCAGAACGTGCATTTGATGTTTATCGGGCTGGCAGAATGGTGATTAATCCACTTGATGCCATGACCAGTGAAATCTGGCGTCATCTTCGGGAAAATAGCTTTGGTCTGGCCAGGAGTGAACTACATCGCTGGTTACTGCAGGCTTACATGCGCAAGGTTGGATATTATGCCATTGATCTTTATAGTGGTCGCCAGCCGTTGGATCAGGATGAGCCGCTCATTTCACGGACGCCTGCATCCGATGCTGATATGGGTGAGGCAGAAAAAAAAGATTTAATACCCGAAGAGGAGCCGCTGCGCATCCTTGTTTTGGGACGCGCTAACTCTGGGAAATCCAGTTTGATCAATGCGTTGTTTGGTAAACTAACCACCAAAACACAGGTAGTCCCAGATACGACCCAGATACTTACGCCCTTTGTTCTCTTGCGCGAAGGGCTCACGCAAGCGCTGATATTCGATAGTCCAGGTTGTGATAGTGAGCACTTTGACCAAATAAAAATTCAACAGGCTGCTTTGGATGCCGATCTGATTTTGTGGGCCAGTCCGGCCAATCGGCCGGATCGACAATCTGAACGTCAATGCCTGGATGATTTGCGTGCATTCTTTTCCACACATATAAATCGTCGACCGCCACCTTTGTTGGTTGCCGTCACGCATATTGACCAGTTACGTCCGGCGCGAGTTTGGCAACCGCCTTACGATCTGGTTAGTTCCCAGGAACCCAAAGCGATCACTATACGTGCTGCCGTTAAAGCAATTGCATCGGATCTGGTGGTGCCGACAGATCAAGTAATTCCTGTTTGTTTAAGAGAAGGTAGCGTATATAACGTGGATGATGCGCTTTGGTCGGCAATTATGAATCATCAGGATGAAGCGCTCAGGATACGCTTGTATCGTTGCCTGGATGCAAAAAAACAAGCTGAAAACTGGGAACGGCTGCGCCATCAGTTAATGAATACGGGAAGATTTCTTTGGCAACTGCCTAGTACACTAAGAAAGCGTGTAGATAATTGAAGGTTCAGTCACAAGGCTGCGAAATTGATAAAATAGGGTGTTCCAATACGAGATCATGATCCATATCGTTACCGCTCTTTCTTGTGAGGCCAAGCCACTTATCCGTCATTACCGGCTCAACGGCCGGCAGGCCGAGAACGGTTTTCGTGTCTATGAAAATGATGCCATGCGTTTGATCATTGCTGGCATGGGTAAGTGTGCTGCGGCAGCGGCCTGCGCTTATCTGCAGGGATTGGAGACGAAGGGCAAGCATATCTGGCTCAATCTTGGTATTGCCGGCCATGCGACTTTGCATGTAGGCGAGCCAATATTAGCGCACAAAGTTATCGATGCTGCTACCAATGTCGCCTGGTACCCGCCGTTGCTTTTTACGCCACCATGCCAAACGGTGGCGCTGATCAGCGTTGATCAGCCGAAAACCAGCTATGATAAGGGTATTGCCTGTGATATGGAGGCGTCTGGCTTCTATGCTATTGCTAGTCGTTTCAACAGTTGCGAGCTGGTGCAGGTTTTCAAGGTGATTTCAGACAACCATGCCAATCCGATGCAACAAGTATCTAAAAAATTGGCGCAGGAGATCATCAGTAATCAGCTTGTTACGTTGGATGTCTTGATCCGGCAGTTATTCGAACTCAATACACTGCTGGCAAGTCAACAGCGCAAACCTGCAATTGAACCTTTTATTCAGCGGTGGCATTTTACTGTGGCGCAACAACATAAATTGCAAAGGCTGCTACAACGCTGGAACGTGCTCAATAACAACATATTGGATATTGAACAGTTTAAGGACAAGCAAAATAGCAAGGAGGTACTGGTCGCTTTGGAGAAAGAGATTGCGATGCTTCCATTGCGGTTTGATTAGGTTTGTGATGATCGAGGCACTTTACATAGAGCAAACTGTTTTTGATCATCCGCGCAGCAAAGCGATAAGGTCACGCTTTCCCCAGGCGCGCGTGGTCAAATGCCAACGTTATAGCGAGATATTTAACCCCAAAGCGCAGAACTTTCGCCTGCAAAAACAGCAACCATCATTAATCCTGGCGGAGAAATTCAAACACTTTGTGCTTGAGACGCCACTCAGTTACAACATTGGCGGCCAGCGCAACTATTACTTTTCCCACATGCTTAACTGTATCTATGATTGCCGTTACTGCTTTTTACAGGGTATGTATCGTTCGGCCAACTATGTGGTGTTTGTTAACTATGAAGCATTTGATTCGGCCATTGAAGAAGTGGCGTGTCAGGCAGATGAACCGGCATATTTCTTCTCCGGCTACGATTGCGACAGCCTGGCGCTGGAACCAGTGACCGGATTTATCAAACATATCTTGCCGCTGTTTCGTAAACTGGATAATGCCTGGCTGGAGCTACGCACCAAGAGTACCCAAATTCGCGGTTTGCTTGAAGTCGAGGCCATGACCAACTGTATTGTTGCCTTTAGCCTTTCACCCAGCGTGTTGGCTGAAGCACTGGAACATAAAGCGCCGCCATTGTCTAACCGTCTTGATGCGTTGGAGAAGCTACAACGGGCAGGCTGGCCCATCGGTTTACGTTTTGATCCGATTATTTATTGCGACAACTATCAACCACTCTATGACGACTTCTTTGAACAGGTTTTCGCTCGCATTGATTTGCAGTTGTTACATTCAGTCAGCCTGGGTGTGTTTCGGTTGCCGCAAGGGTTTTATCGCAACATGGTTAAACTCTATCCTGAGGAGAAACTGTTTGCGGGACCGTTGACCGTGTCACAATCCATGGTTTCCTATGAAGCAGCATTGGAGCGGGAGATGCTGGCCTTTTGCCGAACAAAGCTATTACAGTTAATGCCTGAAAATAAATTATTTATCTGTTATGACAACGACTAATTCAAGAACGGTACTGATCAGCGGTGCCAGTTCCGGAATTGGTCGTGCTACCAGTGAATTATTATTACAAGATGGCTATCAAGTCATTGGTATTAGTCGCGATTTTAGCAAGTATAAAGATCCTTGCAAAAGCTTTACACCCATTGAAATGGACCTGGGTAACATCAAGGCCTTGCCTGAGCAACTGACTGATCTAGCGAAACAACACCCGCATGTAGACGCTATCATTAACTGTGCCGGTCAGGGCCGTTTCGGCTCGTTGGAGGAGTTTAATTACACACAGATCAGTAAACTGATGGACCTGAATTTTATCAGCCATACCTTTGTTTGCAGGGCTTTCGTGCCACAATTGAAAAAAAAGCCACACAGCAACATCATTTTCATTGGCTCAGAAGCGGCCCTGGAAGGGACGCAAAAAGGCAGCATTTATTGCGCCAGTAAATTTGCCCTGCGTGGCTTTGCTCAGGCCCTGCGGCAGGAATGCAGCGGTAGTGGTATCCATGTCAGCATCATTAATCCCGGCATGGTCAGAACCGGATTCTTTGATGAACTTGACTTCGAACCTGGTCAGGATAGTTGTAACTTTATTGAAGTCGCCGATGTCGCCAATACGACCAAAATGATACTGTCGGCCCGTTCAGGCACGGTCATTGATGAAATCAATCTGTCGCCGCTGAAAAGAGTGGTTAGCTTCAAAAAAACAGACTAAAAACTTAAAATGTTTCGCCGTCAATTCGTTCTAAAGATTAGATGGAAGCAATGTCAGTTTTGTAAAGAATTTGTCTTATGTTGATAAGTGAAAGTGTATTCAGTGTATCATCCCATTCTCCACTTTAACTTAAGGGATATATATTGACGCATAAACTATTTGCTGAAGGAAGAAAATATTGTGGTTGAACCATCCGAAATAAAAATTTTGGTACTCGATGATGATGCCTTTATGCTTAAGCTTTTATCTAAGATGCTGCTAAAGCAGGGATTTACGTCAGTGTCGGTACATGATAACGGACATGACGCACTTAACCAGGTGGATAATATTGAGACGCGGCCAGATCTGATTTTGCTGGATTTGAATATGCCTGGAATGGATGGCATTGAATTCGTTCGTTACTTGGTCGAGCGACAATTTAACGGCAGTCTCATACTGGTAAGTGGTGAAGACGAACGCATGCTGAAGACAACGGAGAAACTGGTGCAGGCGCACAAGATACCGATTCTTGGTTATCTGCATAAACCGGTGAAGCCGGATACGCTCACTACATTGCTTAACAAATGGTCCCAACCGGTCAAACAACAAACATCCAAGTTAAATAAGAAAAATTATGGTGTGGATGCAATACGTGCAGCTATTACAAAGAAACAATTGGTCAACTATTACCAGCCCAAGGTTGCGGTTGCGAATGGTGAAGTCATTGGTGTTGAGACACTGGTGCGTTGGCTTCATCCGGATGATGGTCTAGTGACACCCGATCAGTTCATTGCTACCGCTGAAGCGCATGGTTTAATCAATGATCTAACACGGCTGGTTTTAACCGGCGCACTGGAACAGGCCAGCATCTGGCAACAGTCGGGTTTATCGTTACGGGTGGCGGTAAATGTATCGATGGATAATCTCGCGTCATTGGATTTCCAGGATCTGGTTGTTGAGCTAGCGGCCAAAGAAGGCGTGCCACCCAATAAGGTGGTATTGGAGGTGACTGAGAGTCAACTGATGAAAGATTCACGTGTACCACTTGAAATTTTAACCCGGCTTCGTTTAAAACGCTTCCATCTTTCCATTGATGACTTTGGGACTGGACACTCATCCCTTGCCCAGTTACGTGATATTCCTTTTGACGAGCTAAAAATTGACCAGAGTTTTGTTCACCGCGCTTGTGCTGATGAAACGTTGCGGGCAATGTTCGATGCCAGCCTGGCTTTGGCAAGGCAATTGGATATTGAAGTGGTTGTTGCCGAAGGTGTTGAGGATCAGGATGATTGGGAATTTTTGCGGCGTACTGGGTGTGATCTTGCACAGGGTAACTATATTTCACTTCCCATGCAGGCATCCGCGTTTTCCGGTTGGTTAATGGACTGGGAAAAAAGGATACAAGAAGGACATGTTCCGGTTGATGCTTAATATTATGAAACTATCCTTTTGATCTGCCAATTCGGTGTTACAAAAGCATAGATTCAATTTTGTACTTGAATTGACCCGTTATAGAGAGTAGTTTAAATAGCTACAATATTATTTGTAAAACAGCTCCCGATGATGCTTTAGATGGTCAGCCATAAAGGTGCTGATAAAATAGTAGCCATGATCATAGTCTTTATGACGGCGTAGTGTCAGTTCTTGACCAGCTTCCCGACAGGCAGTTTCAAAGCGATCTGGATGTAATTGTTCGGCCAGAAACGGGTCATTCAAACCCTGGTCAATCAATAATTTAGGCGTATGGTAGCCAGCTTCAATTAATGTCGTGGCGTCATGGCTATGCCAGTTTTCCCGGTTGTCGCCAAGATAAGCACTGAAGGCTTTTTGGCCCCAGGGGCAATGCATGGGTGAGGTAATAGGCGCAAATGCCGATACGGACTGATATAGATCAGGGTACCGTAGCGCCAATGTCAATGCCCCATGACCACCCATGGAATGTCCAAAAATACCAACATGATCATGGTCGGCAGGAAATTGCGTAAGAATGATGTCACGCAATTCCTGGGTGACATAACTCTCCATACGGTAGTGATTTGACCAAGGCGTTTGCGTAGCATCCAAATAGAACCCGGCGCCTGTGCCAAAATCCCAGTCGTCATCTTCTCCAATGATGCCAGTTTGCCGTGGGCTGGTATCCATGGTCACCAGCATCAATCCATATTCAGCAGCCAGTCGTTGCGCGCCAGCTTTGATCATAAAGGTTTCTTCAGTACAGGTCAGTCCCGCCAAAAAAAACAGTGTCGGGACAGGGCCATGCAATGCCTGTGGCGGTTGATATACCGAGAAACGCATAGGTAAGCCAATGGTTTGAGAATCGTGCTGGTAAAAACCTTGTGACCCACCAAAACACCGATGCTTGCTGCGAGTTTCTAATACTGTCATGACGATTAGATGAATCCTAGTAAATGACGACAGAACGAATGGATTCGCCGGTCTTCATTAAACGGAATCCTTCATTAATTTCATCCAATTTCAAAGTGTGTGTTATCAAAGTATTAATATTAATCTTGCCATCCATATACCAATCTACAATTTTTGGCACATCGGTGCGGCCACGCGCACCACCAAAAGCCGTTCCTTCCCACTTGCGGCCGGTGACCAATTGGAAAGGGCGGGTGCTAATCTCTGCACCAGCTTCTGCGACGCCAATAATAAAGCTGCGTCCCCATCCTTTATGGGTACATTCCAGCGCCTGGCGCATTACTTTAGTATTACCAATACATTCAAAGCTATAATCCACGCCGCCATCAGTAAGTTGAACAACCGCATCCACGATATTTTCTGTATTGTTAGCGTTAATAAAGTGGGTCATGCCAAATTCACGCGCCATGGTTTCCCGGTCTGGATTGATGTCAACACCGATAATTTTATCGGCGCCAATCATTTTCGCGCCTTGAATCACATTCAGGCCGATGCCACCCAAGCCAAATACAGCGACATTGGCGCCTGCTTCCACTTTAGCAGTGAACAATACCGCGCCTATACCCGTCGTCACGCCACACCCAATATAGCAAGCTTTGTCAAAAGGTGCATCGTTACGAATTTTTGCCAGTGCAATTTCTGGCGCAACAATATAGTTAGAGAAAGTCGATGTTCCCATATAATGCAGAATCGGTTCGTTATTAAACGAAAAACGTGACGTGCCATCCGGCATGAGTCCACGTCCCTGAGTGCTACGAATTGCCTGACAAAGGTTAGTTTTTTGCGACAAACAGAATTTGCATTCGCGGCATTCCGGCGTATAAAGTGGGATTACGTGATCATCCTTCTGCAATGATTTTACACTTGGCCCGACATCAACCACGACGCCAGCGCCTTCGTGACCTAGAATGACTGGAAATAATCCTTCAGGATCTGCTCCGGACAGCGTGTAATAATCTGTATGACATATTCCAGTTGCTTTGATCTCGACCAATACTTCGCCCATCTTAGGGCCTTCCAGATCGACATCTTCAATAGTCAGTGGTTGCCCGGCCTTCCAGGCGACTGCGGCGCGTGTTTTCATTAGGTTATTCCTTGCGTTTGTAACTGTTCAGCGTACCCTAAAATTCATCAAACCAAGACGAAAAATGTGATTTTACACGCGACAACGATTATTTTGTAATGTCAAAGCGGCGGCTTATAGGAATAAGTTGAATAATTGCCCATATTTTTTAAAGAAAGCATAGTCATGATGCATGGTATTTTCTTGTTCTCAAAAAATTACATAGACATGTGATATTGATCAATGAAAATTAAATATCATAAAACATTGCATCATAAATTCTAATCGATTATACTAAATGCAACTAAGTTGCAATTAGGTTTATGAGTAGAAATTTTCGAGAAAAAGCGGAAGAAATGATTCGTCGTACCGGTGATCGAGCGACAAATAATAGAATTTACATTCTTTCTGTTTTGCTGGCCGAGCAGCAAGCACTTACGCACCGTGAAATTGAAGAGCGGGTGAGTATCAAACAACAGCTAGATCGTGTGACGCTTTATCGTGTCCTTGAATGGCTGAATAAGCGAAATCTAGCGCATAAAATAGCCAGCGATGATCGCGTGTGGCGTTTTCGCGTTAATACAGTCGCACATCCGCATCATCATGCCCATTTTAAGTGTACACGCTGTACAAAAGTTACCTGCTTAAAAGAAGAGCCCGGTCTTGATTTTAATCCATTATTGCCCATTGGTTATCTATTTCAGGAAGCTGAAATAACTGTAAAAGGATTGTGCGCTGAATGTGTTTAATTTTTGTAGCTGTTCAGTTTGCTGCTGTTTTGTTCCATAATTGCGTCAAACGTGCTCATTTTCACATATAAACAGCGCGTGTTTTCCTTGCCTTGAAACTAAACAGCAGCCATCTGAACAACTGCTGGTTGATGCTGAATAATTGCGAATAATTTGGGTTATTGCAATAGTTGCTGTGTAGTCAGGTTATTTTATGCAACACTGTTGCATATATTCATTGAAAATTACCCGAGGATTGCTCTCTGAAGTGGGTCTTTTAGCAAAATACTTTTATATATTCATGTATTTCATGTTAGGTGCCTTCGGTCGATTATTCGGACCAGTTACAGTTACACTTAGTTTGGTAATTACGCTGCTGAATACGTCAATCATTCGGGCGGAAGAAACGAATAATCTAATCGAACTGCAAGGTGTTACGGTCACCTCCACACCATTTCAAGAACGCGGCGAATTAGAAATGACTCAGCCTGTGACTGTATTGCAGGGAGAAGATTTGCGCCGCAAACGGAGTACAAGCTTAGGCGACACACTTTCGAATGAGTTAGGTGTGTCTTCCACTTCATTTGGGCCTGCTGCTAGCCGTCCAATTATTCGTGGTTTGGATGGGCCACGTATTAAAGTGATGGAAAATGGCATTGATTCGTTGGATCTTTCTTCGGTTAGCCCTGATCATGGGGTATCTATTGAATCCCTTAATGCCTCGCAGATTGAGATATTACGTGGCCCGGCAACTTTGTTGTATGGTGGCAATGCCATGGGAGGGGTCGTTAACGTAGTATCTGAGCGCATTCCCGACCGCATATTTAAATCAGTAAATGGCAACATTGAGGTACGTGGCAATACCGCAACCGTAGAACGTTCTGGTGCGGTTAATTTGAGGGGCAGCCTCAATAATTCAATATCATGGAATATTGGTGGGTTTAAGCGTAAAACCAAAGATTATGATATTCCGGGGCGCGCCAATGAAAACGATCCAGAAAGCAAGAAAGGCGTTGTCAGCAATAGCGCGACTGATTCCGAGAGTGTTTCTCTAGGAACTTCGTATATTGGCGAGAGAGGTTTTTTAGGGGGCTCTTTTACGCGATTTCTCAGTGAATATGAAATTCCTACACCTGAGAGTCCGACCATCGATCTTAAACAGTCTCGTTTTGATTTAGCGGGCGAGTTGGATAATCCTTTTATTGGTTTCGAAAAATTGAAGATACGTGCTGGGTACAATGATTATCAGCACAATGAGATAGAAAATTCAGGAGAAATTGGAACAAGTTTCAAAAATCAGGCGCTAGAAAGCCGCGCTGAACTGTTACATGCGCCGTTAGAAAATTGGCAGGGCGTTTTTGGCGTGCAGTTTCAACACCAGGATTTTTCAGCATTGGGTAATGAAGTATTGGTGCCAGATACAATCTCGCATTCAACAGGATTTTTTCTGCTCGAGGAGAGAAACTGGGATAAGTTGCGACTGGAGCTTGGCGGACGCGCTGAATTCGCGCAGCAAGATCCAAAGGAAAATATTCGGTCAAGAACATTTAACCTTTTCAGTGCTTCTGTGGGTGCGACATGGCTTTTTTTGGATAATTATTCGTTGAATTTGTCGGCAACCCAGGGACAACGTGCGCCTACTGCAGGTGAATTGTATTCAGACGGCGCGCATCCAGCGACAGGCACATTCGATATTGGCGAAAATGCATTGAACAGGGAAACTTCACACAATATAGATTTTTCGTTGAGTAAATTATCCGGCGCTACATTATGGAAAATTAATTTTTTCTATAATCATTTTAATAATTATATTTTTCAGGAAAGTGCTGACACGAATGGTGACGGGGTTGCCGATCGTGTAGACGAAGATGGTATATTGACATCAGATGGTGACTTTTTGGTGCAAAATTTTGCGCAGATGGACGCAACCTTTTATGGTATTGAAGCTGAAGCTAATTTCACATTAATCCCAAATAATCTGGATTTGCGCTTGTTTACGGACTATGTGCGGGGTAAATTGGATAAAAATGGTAACATTCCCCGTATGACGCCATTACGTTTCGGTCTTGAATTCAATTATCAAGCAGGCCCCTGGACGGCAAACCTGCGCACCACGCATGTAATGCGTCAAAATAATGTCGCAAAACTTGAAACAACGACATCCGGTTATACCTTGCTAAATACCGAGGTAAGCTATCGAATTAAGCAAATAAAATTAAATGGCGCTAGAATCTTTCTTCAAGGAAACAATCTGCTAGACGAAGAAATACGTGTCCATACTTCATTCCTGAAAAATTTTGCGCCATTACCAGGGCGTGCCATTGTTGCAGGTTTTAGAAGTGATTTCTAGTGTTCCATCAAGCTAGTACTAATGGGTTCAGAGTTACCCAGATAATTCAAGACAAGGCGTGGTCTGCGGAGAATGGCTAGCCCTTTTCAAAGGCCACAATGCAGGCTTGGATCATCTGGGTAACTCCCTTTGGGCGGTCCGGGAAGCACTTACCCGCTGTGTTACACCTCTTGGAAAGGGTCAACCATTCCCAGCGAGGCGTGTCTAACGGTCAACTACTTCCCGGATCGCTGGACCCATCAGTACTAGCTTGACGGAGTACTATAGGCTGCAGAGGAATTTAATCGTGTTTAAGTACGGTATCTATAGGCTGCGACAGTGTTTCTGGATAATCCCGGCTAAAGTGTAAACCACGGCTTTCGTGACGCAACAAGGCGCATTTTACAATCAGGTCGGCTGTGTCCACCAAATTGCGTAATTCCAGCAAGTCGCTGGTTACCCGGAAATTTGTGTAATACTCATCAATTTCTTCATGTAACAATTCGATTCGGCGCTGTGCTCGTTGCAACCGTTTGGTTGTTCGAACGATGCCGACATAACTCCACATAAAATGACGCAGTTCGTCCCAATTATGAGAAATTACAATTTCTTCATCCGCATCTGTAACCCGACTCTCATCCCACACTGGTAACTCTGGAACAAAAATGGGTGCTTGATTCAAAATGTCTTTGGCAGCAGCCCGGCTATATACCATACATTCGAGTAATGAGTTGCTGGCTAAACGGTTAGCACCGTGTAGGCCCGTATGCGCAGTTTCACCTACTGCGTAAAGATTATTTAAGTCTGTTTTGCCATTCCGGTCAGTCACAATACCGCCGCAGGTATAATGGGCTGCCGGAACAACCGGAATAGGCTGTGAAGTGATATCGATACCAAATTCCAGGCATTTGGAAAAAATATTGGGAAAATGTTTTTTTATGAAATCTGCCGGTTTATGAGAGATATCCAGATACACACAGTCCAAGCCTCTTTTCTTCATTTCAAAGTCTATCGCACGAGCCACAATGTCTCGGGGCGCCAGTTCGGCACGTTTATCATGGTGCGGCATAAAACATTCGTCACTGGGAAGTTTCAACAGGCCGCCTTCCCCGCGAACGGCTTCACTAATGAGAAACGATTTAGCATGAGGATGATAAAGACAGGTTGGGTGGAACTGAATAAACTCCATGTTGGCAACTCGGCAACCAGCCCGCCAGGCCATGGCAATCCCATCACCCGTAGCCGTATCAGGGCTTGTGGCATATAGGTAAACTTTACTGGCGCCGCCAGTCGCCAGTACGGTGTTATGTGCCGTAACTGTACAAACTTTGTCTTGTGTTTTGTCTAGAATATATGCACCTAGACAACATTTTAACGTATCAGGATAACTGGGAATTTTGCTGCTAGTAATTAAATCAATAGCGATATGATGCTCTAAGACAGTAATGTTTGGGTGAGCGATAATTTTCTCTTTTAAAGTTTGCTGTATCGCTTTTCCAGTTGCATCGCCAGCATGAATTACCCGGCGTACGCTATGGCCACCTTCTTTAGTGAGGTGATAACCGGTGTCATTGTTTTGGTCGGGTGTAAAAGACACTTCTTGGTCAATTAGCCATTCTATGGCTTGTGCCCCATTTTCAATGACATAACGGACTACTTCTTCATTGCATAAGCCTGCGCCAGCAATTAGGGTATCGTTGATATGTTGGGTGACTGAATCTTCCTTTGACAGTACGGCTGCGATGCCACCTTGAGCCTGGTTACTTGCACTGTCAAGTAAAGATTGTTTGGTAATAAGGCCAACTTTTTGATGTTGGGACAGATTGAGCGCTAATGTAAAGCCAGCCAGGCCGCTGCCAATAATCAAAGTGTCAAAATAATAATTTTGCATTTTGACAAGAAATAAAATTTATTGAAAAAACTGTAAATCATATAGGATCATAACAGACTCATAAGCCGGATTGCTTTATAAATTCATGTAATAATTTTGCCGAATAGCCATTTTGGTGGAAAATTCATTATTTTGTGAACCAATTGATAGAATTTAGTGTCTCTATCGATAGTTTATACAGTTTCAGTTCCCGAGTAGTCCCTGAATATGTATACTAACTCTGGTTTACTAAATAATAATAACAGTAGATATTTTTCTAAGAACTCAGGGAACGGGCGAGTATGGGTGATCGGGAAATCGATCAGCAGCTGGTGGAGCGTGTACAGCGTGGAGACAAACAGGCATTTAACTTGTTGGTGGTTAAGTATCAACGCAAGTTGGCACGTTTGGTTTCGCAATTTATACGCGATTCAGCAGCGGTCGAAGATGTTACCCAGGAAACATTTATTAAAGCATATAAAGCATTGCCCACATTTCGTGGTGAAAGTGCTTTTTATACATGGTTATATCGTATTGGTATTAATACAGCTAAAAATTATCTCGTTTCTCAGGGCCGACGTGCGCCAACAACGGTTGATGGGTTCGACAACGAAGATGCTGAAAATTTTGAAGATGGCGGAAAACTAAGAGAGGTAAATACGCCTGAGAGTGAACTGATGAGCAAACAAATTGCTCAAACGGTAAATCATACCTTAGGTGCATTACCTGAAGAGTTGCGTACAGCAATAGTATTGAGAGAAATTGATGGATTGAGTTATGAGGAAATAGCAAACGCAATGAATTGTCCTATTGGTACTGTTCGTTCACGAATTTTTCGTGCGCGTGAAGCAATATCGGAAGAATTACGTCCCTTGCTAGGGACTGGTAAAGACAAGAGGTGGTAACGTGAAAAATAAAGTATCAGAGTTAATGGATGGAGAACTAGATACTCAAGAAGCTGCGGCGCTAATTATCGGGTTAAAGGGAAGGGATGATCTGCGCAATGATTGGAAAACCTACCATTTAATCGGTGACACGCTGCGTGATTCATCAAAATTATCAGTCGACGTATCTCAACAAGTTAGTAACCGGTTAGAAATTGAGCCAGCTATTGTGGCATCATATGCACCAAAATACCTACCTAAACCTTTTCGGCGCAAGATGATTGGACTTTCCATTGCAGCTTCCTTAGTTATCATGGTTACGGGGTGGATGAGTATGCATACCTTGCTTCAGCCACAGCCACAACAAACACTTGTTGCAGATAATGCGAATTTAGAAAATATGGCGCCGCCAGTTCACGTCATCAAATCTTCTCCACATGCTAACTATGCATATCCACTTGAGCCCGATGAAATTGATGATTATTTATATGTGCATGGAGAGTTTTCTCCCGGTACAGCGACGCGCTATGTTCGTCCTGTGATTGCTACACCAGAATAAATATTTGTTGATGACTATCGCTGCACAATTTTTTTTGTTGTTACTATTGCTGCCAGGCATTGCACAATTTTCATTAGCCCAGAATGCATCGGACTCGTCTAGCGATGCGCTATATTGGCTGAATAAAGTCGCTGCGGCACCACGTCAACATAATTATCAAGGGACTTTTGTCTATTATGCGGATGGTAATATAGAGACCTCCCGTATTGTCCATATCGTGGATGCGCAGAGGGAGCGTGAAAAAATTGAGGTGCTGGATGGATTGGCTCGTGTTGTAATTCGTAACGATGACGAAGTGAAATGTTATTTCCCAGATAGTAAGACAGTCGTTACGGAGAGGCGCTGGTTCCGAAAATTTTTTCCTGACATTCTGCCGCAACCATTTGAGAATATCAATAATAGCTATTTAGTTAAGAAAGATAAGCAAGAACGCGTTGCTGGAAATGAGAGCCAGGTAATTTTTTTAAAGCCCAGAGATAGTCTGCGTTATGGCCATAGGATATGGATTGATATTAATACCGGTCTCGCCCTAAAGGCGGCAATCGTAGATAGTAATCGTAAAGTTGAACAATTTGCATTTGCAGAAATAAAGATCGGCGAAGATGTCGGTGCTGAGTTATTGAAATCCAGTTATCCTGAAATGGCGGCGGAGTGGCATAATCATAATCTAACGACTTCTGTCTTAAGAAAACGAGAACTTGAATGGCAAATTAGAAAACTACCAGCAGGTTTCAAGATAGTAATCGAAATGAAGCGGAGGCTCGCTGGTAAATCGGTGCGTGTAAGCCATATTGCACTATCCGATGGCATTGCAAATGTTTCGGTTTTTATACAACCAATGTCGGATAGTAAATCACCGCACGCATCAGGCTTTCTATCTAACCGAGGCGCAACAAATATCTATGTCAGAACGATTGGCGATCACATGGTAACCACAGTTGGAGAGGTGCCGCTAGAAACTGTCAAATTAATTGGTGATGCGGTGTTTAAGCAACAATAGCGTGGTGGCTAAAAAAACAAAGTGCCATTTGTTTTTTTAATAATGTGGATGTTTTATTTGCTTCTAGGCTCGAAAATGAGGCTATGGATAGTTGTAATATATAACTAAATTGATTTATATTTTTTTCAAGGTTAATAAATGTTGCATAAATATTTTTTATTGGTATTTCTGATTATTTCGCCGATGGCATATGCTCAGGCAAATAAACTGCCAGACTTTACTGAACTTGTCGAGAATCATGGTGCTGCGGTGGTAAATATCAGTACTGTTCAGAAGGAACGTACAAGTGGAGATCAGATTTTTCAAGAAATATTACCCAATATTCCAAAAGATTCACCTTTTTATGAATTTTTTCGCCGCCATATGCAGCCACATTCATCTCCAAGAAGAGCGCAGCCACGATCTATGGGCTCGGGTTTTATTATCAGTAAAGATGGCTATATATTAACTAATGCGCATGTGGTCGAATCAGTAGAAGAAATAACGGTTAAATTAAACGATAAACGTGAATTTGATGCAAAGGTAATCGGTGCTGATCGCAAAACTGACATTGCATTAATAAAGATTGAGGCGGGTAATCTTCCAATAGTAGCGCAGGGTGACCCTGAGAAATTGAAAGTTGGAGAATGGGTGCTAGCCATTGGCTCTCCTTTTGGTTTTGAGCATAGTGTCACAGCTGGAATTGTTAGCGCCAAAGGCCGTTCCTTGGCACAGGAAAATTTCGTTCCCTTCATTCAAACTGATGTAGCTATTAATCCGGGTAATTCGGGTGGCCCATTATTTAACATGGCAGGTGAGGTTGTGGGTATTAATTCGCAGATCTATAGTCGTACCGGCGGCTTTATGGGGCTATCGTTTGCCATACCGATTGATGTTGCTAAGGAAATTGCTGACCAGTTAAAGGTCAGTGGAAAAATCACCCGAGGGCGTATAGGCGTTATGATTCAAGAGCTTACTAAAGAGCTGGCCGAATCTTTTGGACTATCGGACGCAAGCGGTGCATTGGTTGTTTCAATACAGAAAGATAGCCCTGCTGAAAAGGCCGGTATTGAAGTAAGTGATGTGATACTTCAATTTGATGGAAAGGATGTCGATTCGTCTGCTGATTTGCACGTATCGTCGGAAATACCAAACCAAAATCAAAAGTTTCTATGCAAGTATGGCGTGATGGCAAAATTAAGAAAATCTCGATAACGGTTGGGGAAATTCCATCAGAAGAAATTGTTGCTGATAGTGAAGAAAAATCAGATAAATCAACAAAGCAAATTAATCGCCTTGGGCTGGCGCTAAGTGAGCTGACTAAAGAGCAGAAAAAGCAATTGGATGTAAGTGGTGGCCTGTTAGTCGAAGATGTGCAGCCTGGTATTGCCAATCGTGCGGGTATTCATCTGGGGGACGTTATTCTGGGCCTTAATAATAAGGATATAAAAAGTATTAAGCATTTTAATAAGCTCCTTGAAAACATTGAAACGGGGCGCAACATTGCCTTATTAATTAGGCGCGGTGAAATGACTACCTTTGTTACAATGAGACTAGATGATAGTGAAGAATAATGATCAACCCGGTAACTCTAAGTCTGTTATGCCGGCACTACTGGTCGTTTATGGTCGAGCGGAATGTCATCTTTGCCAGGAAATGATCACTGCGTTACAGCAATTACAGAAGCGATTATTATTCAATTTTGAAGTTATCGATATAGATTGCGATCCTGGGCTGAAGACACTTTATAACGAACGAGTCCCGGTATTGATGGCGCTACATGAGAAGCAAGAAATTTGTCATTATCATCTAGATGTTGCTGCATTAGATACCTATTTGGCGGGAGCTCGTTAGCCCTGTATCTTGTAAACTTTATTTTGTAGAAATCATTTATAGAATAGCTTTTCTTCTAAAATTCTTTTGTCAGTTTCCTAGCGTTGCGTAAAGTTATAATTAATAATGACTAGGAAAATCTCTTAAGCATGCGACTGAGTGTTGCATAAATGCGCATAAGATCGCGTGACATCGGTGAATCATCCGGGTTAGAATGCTGCCACCTGATTAAACCAACGCTGATATTTTTTAATGGCGTTGGTTTCGACAAAACCCCGCGTCATTTTCGACAACAATCTCTGGTTTCCACGTTTAATGCAACACATCAGAAATTTTTCAATTATTGCCCATATTGATCATGGCAAGTCAACATTAGCCGATCGCATTATCCAGTATTGTGGTGGTTTATCCGAACGTGAAATGGAAGAACAAGTCCTCGATTCAATGGAATTGGAACGCGAAAGAGGCATCACCATTAAAGCGCAGACTGTTGCACTGAAATATCAAGCGCAAAATGGCGAAACATATTTACTAAATTTGATTGATACGCCAGGCCATGTGGATTTTTCCTATGAAGTTTCCCGTTCGCTTGCTGCTTGTGAAGGGGCTTTGTTAGTGGTCGATGCATCTCAAGGCGTGGAAGCGCAAACGGTAGCTAATTGTTATACTGCCATTGAACAGGATGTTGAGGTTATTCCGGTGTTGAACAAGATTGATTTGCCAGCGGCTGAGCCAGAAAGAGTCATTGAAAATATTGAAGAGGTTATTGGAATAGATGCGCAAAATGCACTACGTATCAGCGCAAAAACGGGGGAGGGTGTGCCAGAGGTTCTGGAAGCATTAATTCAACGCATACCACCACCTAAGGGAGATACTTCTGCGCCCCTTAAAGCGCTTGTTATTGATTCATGGTTTGATAATTATGTCGGTGTCGTCATGCTGGTACGGGTCATGGATGGCATGCTAAAGCCTGCAGACCGTTTAATGCTAATGACGAATAAAACCGTTCATTTGTGCGAACAGGTTGGCGTGTTTATGCCTAAACCGGTCTATCAGGGATCGTTAAGTGCAGGTGAAGTTGGTTTTGTTATTTCCGGCATTAAAGAATTAAAAGTCGCTAAAGTCGGGGATACCCTGACGTTGGCAAACCGTCCTGCCACCGAGCCTTTGCTCGGTTTTAAGGAAATCAAGCCACAGGTGTTTGCAGGACTTTATCCTGTTGAATCTAATCAGTATGACGCATTGCGTACTGCATTGGAGAAGTTGCAGCTAAATGATTCTTCGCTGCAGTTTGAAACAGAAACATCTCAAGCGTTAGGCTTTGGTTTCCGTTGTGGTTTTCTCGGCTTGCTTCATATGGATATTGTGCAGGAGAGGCTGGAGCGGGAATATGATATGGATCTTATCACTACTGCACCAACCGTCATATACCAGATAGTGATGCGCGATGGTGAGGTTATTGAAATCGAGAATCCATCAAAAATGCCGGATCCGTCCAATATTGAAGAAATCCGTGAGCCAATCATCACGACAACCATACTGGTTCCAGAAACATATGTTGGCGCGGTGATTACGCTTTGTGTTAATAAACGTGGAATACAAAAAAACATGCAATATATGGGCAATCAAGTTTTATTGAATTATGAAATGCCACTTAATGAAGTTGTCATGGATTTCTTTGACCGGTTGAAATCAACAAGTCGTGGATATGCTTCACTAGACTATGAATTTAAAGAATTCCGTGCCTCAGATCTGGTTAAGTTGGATATACTGATTAACGGAGAGAAGGTTGATGCGTTGTCTTTGATTGTACATCGTGGCAGCAGTCAAAGCCGTGGACGTGAATTGGCGAAGAGAATGCGCGAATTAATCCCAAGGCAGATGTTCGATATTGCTGTACAGGCTGCTGTTGGCGCGCATATTATCGCCAGGGAAAATGTCAAGGCGTTGCGTAAAAATGTACTTGCCAAATGTTATGGCGGCGATATTTCACGTAAGCGCAAATTGTTGGAAAAACAAAAAGCCGGGAAAAAGAGAATGAAGCGGGTGGGTAATGTAGAAATTCCTCAGGCCGCATTTCTGGCGATTTTGCAGGTTGAAAATAGGTGACAAAGAAGCATTGTCGTTACTATGAAACTATCAATGAAGCATTAGAAGTATCTTTTTTTAATGCTAAGGTTAACTTGGTTTTGTTGTCAAAGGTTCTGAAATGAATTTTCCTTTGGTTTTATTTACGCTACTTGTTTTTACGGGTGGTATTTGGTTACTTGATTATTTCATCTTTCGGCGCCGTCGTGCGCCAGATTCCGTTGAACCCTGGTGGATCGAATACCCCAAAAGTTTTTTTCCAATTATCCTGATTGTATTTGTGCTGCGATCTTTCATAATGGAACCGTTTAAAATTCCATCAGGATCTATGATTCCATCATTACTGGTTGGTGATTTTATCCTGGTCAATAAATTCACATATGGTATTAGATTGCCTGTCATTAATCTCAAAATAAAGGATATCAATCAGCCGAAACGTGGTGAAGTAATGGTTTTCCGCTATCCAGAAGATCCATCCATTGACTATATCAAGCGTGTTGTCGGTTTGCCTGGAGACACAATCACTTACAAAAACAAGCAGTTAATTATTAATGGTGATCCAGTGCAGTTAGTATATGAAGATGAATACAAGTATGTTGAGCCTGGGTTGGGTTACATTTATGCTGAGCGTTTCAAGGAATTCCTGGGTGACGAGAACAATCATGAGATCTTGATCAGTCAAGGTTCGCATACGTTACAAATGTTAGGCGTACGTCAATTTCCATACCGGGAGAATTGTACCTATAGTCGTACGGGTTTTACCTGCACAGTACCCGATGAAAATTATTTTACCTTGGGCGATAATCGAGATAGTAGCAGTGATAGCCGTTACTGGGGATTTGTGCCGGATGAAAATATCGTCGGGAAGGCATTTTTGGTTTGGTGGAATTTTAATGCGTTTGATCGAATCGGACTATCAATTGAATAATTAATGTAAAATTCGATGTTTTAAATAACGTTTCAGCGTGTCGTTCTTGGCTCAGGAAAAAAGGGAAAAAGCCTAGTTTACTTATGTAAATAAGGGTATTTGATGCAAGTATGGAATCATACAATAGTCATTTATTTTAGGACTAGGAGAGAAAAATGTATCACGGCACATTACACAAACAAAAAGGGGTTACCTTATCTGGCTTGCTAATGTGGTCAGTGATTTTAATTATCATTGCTATGTTTGGAATGAAGTTGGCCCCGGTATATATTGAATACGCTGCAGTCCAAAAAGCTTTATCAGCAATAGCCAATGATTCGACTCTTAAAGATGCAGCGCGAAGGGAAATTCGTCTCGCGTTTAGCAAGCGCGCAAATATTGATAATATCGATGTCATACGTGGAAGTGATATTAAAATTAGCCAACAAAATGGACAGATCGTTTTGAAAGCGGACTACTCCGTTACCATTCCATTGTTTGCAAACATCTCCATGCTTATTGATTTTAATGCGACCAGTGATTAATTTTAATGATTGAACCGGTGTTACATGCCATCGCTTAAGGAGGCGCAGCTCGATAGTTTCTGTCGGAAAATCGACTATGCTTTTAAACAGCTGTCATTGTTACGCGAAGCATTAACACATCGTAGCCATAGTGCTAGTCATAATGAGCGCCTTGAATTTCTTGGTGATGGCGTGCTAAATTGCGCTATTGCCGGAATAATTTTTCGGCGTTTTCCTGATCTGACCGAAGGCGATTTATCCCGGCTTCGTGCCAATTTGGTTAATCAGCAGGCGTTATCTGAAATAGCCCTGGGACTAAATCTGGGGGAGCTGATCAGGTTTGGCGATGGTGAACTCAAAAGTGGCGGAAATAGGCGTCCTTCGATTCTCGCTGATGCATTAGAGGCTGTATTAGGCGCGGTTTATCTTGATAGTAGTTTTGCCGAGGCTGAGAAAGTTGTTTCGACACTTTATATGCCGATATTGCAGCGTATAGATCCAAAAGTACTTGGCAAAGATCCCAAAACATTATTGCAAGAATATTTGCAAAGGCATAAATTGGCGTTACCTGCGTATTCCATTGTTTCAACAATGGGTAAAGCACATAAAACGCAATTCAAAGTGGCGTGTATTGTGCCGAAATTTAATATTCGTACTATAGGAGAGGGTACCAGTCGCCGGAGCGCTGAACAGGAAGCAGCGAAGCACGCATATGAACAAGTATGCGCTAATAGTTGAAGAAGATGCAGAAAACTTTATTCAATCCGTCAAGTCCTTGTCAGATCATTTTGTTCAGTCGAATAAAGATTTGTTTTAAATGATCAAGAAAACCACTTCAAAGTCGCATCCCCTCGCTACAGCCAATATTCTCGGAAAGGCGCCTGAAAATAATGTCCATCCAAATTATCGAGCCGGTTATATTGCTATTATCGGGCGACCCAATGTTGGGAAATCTACGTTACTTAATCATTTGATTGGGCAAAAAGTAAGTATAACGTCAAAAAAAGCACAGACAACGCGCCACCGTATTAATGGCATACTGACAGATGAGCAAGCCCAGTTAATTTTTGTTGATACCCCGGGTTTTCAAACACAGTATCTTAGTCAGTTAAACAGTATGATGAACCGTGTTGTTATACAAAGTTTGCATGAGGTCGACGTCGTTCTCTTTGTTGTTGAAGCATTACGCTTTGATGATCGTGACAGTTTAATCGAGAAAATTCTACCCGCAAATAAACCAGTAATACTGATCATCAATAAGATTGACAAAATAGCCGATAAAAAAAAGCTATTGCCATTTCTTGAAAATATGGCGCAGCGTTATGCTTACGCATCAATTGTGCCAGTAAGTGCCGAACAAGAAATTCAATTACCATTATTAATCAATACAATTCGTTCATATCTGCCTGAGGGAAGCCCACTTTTTGGTGCGGACGAAGTAACCGATCGTAGCGAGCGCTTTGTCGCGGCTGAGTTGTTACGTGAAAAATTGTTTCGTATGATGGGCGACGAAATCCCTTATGCGACAAGCGTTATAATAGACCAATTTAAACAAGAAGGTAACTTGCGGAAAATTTATGCTTCCATTCTTGTTGAGAATTCAAACCAAAAAGCGATTGTTATCGGGAAGGATGGACAGAAACTCAAAGCAATGGCTACGCAAGCGCGTAAAGAAATGGAATACTTTTTTGGCGGTAAAGTGTTTCTTGACGTTTGGGTAAAGATGAAAAGTGGTTGGGCTGATGATGCAAGTGTATTGAGAAGCCTGGGGTATGAGTAAAATTATTAAACTGAAATTATGATTAAACTAGGTGTCAATATTGATCATGTTGCCACATTGCGGCAAGCGCGCGGCACAACCTATCCAAGCCCTATTGACGCGGCATTAATTGCAGAATCAGCGGGCGCGGATGCGATTACTTTGCATTTACGTGAAGACCGTCGGCATATTCAAGACCGGGATGTGGAACTATTGCGCGGTTTGTTAAAAACCCGCATGAATTTGGAAAGTGCTGTTACTGATGAAATGATTGCTATTGCATTGCGTATAAAACCCGATGATATTTGCTTGGTTCCAGAGCGGCGGGAAGAGTTGACGACTGAAGGCGGATTGGATGTGATACGTCATTTTGGGCAGGTAAAACGCGCTTGCAACAAACTGGGTGATGCAGGTATTCAAGTTTCGTTATTTATTAACGCAGACCATGCTCAGATTGATGCAGCAGTGAAGTCGGGTGCTCCCGCGATTGAAATCCATACGGGCGGCTTTGCCGATGCGCAAACTGAAGAGATACAGCAGCATGAATTGTCAAATATTCGAGAGGCGGTTGCTTATGGAATTGATCAGGGCTTAAAGGTAAATGCTGGTCATGGATTGAACTACCATAATGTTCAACCTATCGCGAAAATTTCTGGCATTTCCGAGCTTAATATTGGTCATGCAATTGTTGCTCATGCTCTTTTTGTTGGCTTCGAACAGGCGGTGCGGGAAATGAAGCAGCTCATCCTCGAGGCGCGTTAATGATTTATGGTATTGGCACGGATTTGGTTGAGCCAGCACGAATCGCACGCTCATTGGAACGGTATGGTGAGCGTTTCGCCAGACGTATTTTGACTGACAGTGAGTGGCCAGATTATAGTTGTAGTAATAAACCGGCCAGTTTGTTGGCGAATCGCTTTGCTGCAAAAGAAGCTTTTGCAAAGGCTGTTGGGACGGGTTTGCGCCACCCAGTAAATCTAAGCCATATTAGCGTCACACATGATCCGCTAGGGAAGCCGTGTTTTGTGTTTCATCCGGACCTTGATCAATTCATTAGAGACAAGGGGATTGTCAATCATTTTCTCTCGATTAGTGATGAATTAAATCTTGCTTGTGCTTTCGTTGTTTTGGAGAAATAGCTATGTCACTTGGCCCCGTCATGCTTGATATCGAAGGGCTGCAATTGACCGCCGGCGATAAAATAAGGCTTTTGCATCCATTAACGGGTGGCGTTATTTTATTTACGCGTAATTTTTCTTCATATCAGCAACTCACCACACTAATAGCTGAGATTCGTGCTTTAAGAAGTCCTTCTTTGCTCATTGCAGTGGATCATGAGGGTGGACGGGTGCAGCGATTCCAGCATGACTTCACGCGACTCCCTGCAATGCGTGAGCTGGGAAAAATCTGGGACAAGCAACCGGGTCGTGCAAAACATCTGGCGCAGCAGGTTGGATATATACTGGCAGCAGAACTGAAGGCCAGTGGCATTGATTTAAGTTTTACTCCGGTGTTAGACATCGATTATGGACAAAGCTGCATAATCGGTGACCGTGCTTTCCACCGAGAGCCACAGGCAATTGCGGATCTGGCACATTATTTAATGCTGGGCTTGAAATCGGCAGGCATGATGGCCGTTGGCAAGCATTTTCCGGGCCACGGATATATACGGGCGGATACCCATGTCGAGGTAACGGTCGATCATCGTGAATATGCTGATATTGAGATGGATGATTTAATTCCATTCCGACAAATGATCGATTTTGGACTTGCAGGTGTTATGTCAGCGCATATCACTTATCCTAAAGTGGACAAAAATCCAGCCAGCTTTTCCAGTAAATGGCTAAAGGATATTTTACGTGGTGAATTACAGTTTGATGGCTGTGTCTTCAGCGACGATTTGAGTATGCAAGGTGCAGCATATTTCGGTGGCATCGTTGCACGTGCTGAATCCGCGCTTAAGGCAGGCTGCGATATGATACTAGTATGCAACAATTTACAAAGTGTAGATGAATTATTGACTGGATTGCAATGGGATGTTCCGGCGGTCAGTTTGGTACGGATGATGCGTATGCATGGAAAACAACATAACCCGTCCATTACAGAATTGCGTGAAAGTACAAATTATGCCAAAGCAATACAGGAAATCAGCGGTATCGGATTTGGTAGTCAAGAGTTGCCACTCTTGTAATTAATTCAATAATTAATCCATGCACTGTTGAAATTCTGCTTGGTGTTTGCCGTATTGGACTAAAAGAAAGAGAGTGGCAATTCATTAGAAAAGATAAAAATTTACAGTTAGATAGACAGGCCACTCAATGTTGCACATTAATTCAATTAGGTTTACCATGCTGACAAAAGAGAGCAGGTGATAAAAATAAATCCCATTCTACCTGGCAAGACAAGCAGAAATAACACCCTGACGAGAAACCAAAAATATAACGAAAATACAAAAACACATGATGTAAACAAGCGGTAGCCTATCGTACTGTAGCCCATAACTTTTTAAGGATCATAGTATGTCAAATATAGCCGGTAAAGCCTATGCCATGAATGTTATTACCCCGATACGTTGGTATAAGGTATGGATTAATCGACTAATCTTTAAAATTGCACTTAGTAAGCCTTCAACGCTTAAGGGGTTAATTACACTGTCTCTGATTCATTATGCGCGCTGGGTGATTATTCCACGTAATGCATTCCCTCATCTCGACCCAAGTCAACCGAAAGAAAATCTCAATTATGCATATATGCTATTTTTCAGTAATTTTAACGGTAGCTGGGATCAGTATGTAGATTCCTTTACTTTTGCGATTCCGTCCGGCCTGGATCTTTTTTGGAAGTGGAATGTCAGGTATCCAAAATCAGTGCCGCTAACGCCATTCCATAATTATATTCGCCATAACCAAATCGATACATCCCATTATTACAGCGCATATCCCATGGCGTCTTCGAATGATGTGAAGTCAGCTAAAAAGCTCAAAAAAGCATTGATTGACTTTAATGCGACATCCAGTAACAAAACGTCGGATGAATTTCTTGAGGATTACAACCGGTTACTGAACCATCTTCAACATGATTTTGGCGAAATGCGGCCAACTCCAATTGTAAGTTTAGCGGCACATGCCGTTAAAGAGCGTTTCTTGAAATCACAGGCTAGCCATTAACCATCTAAGATAAAAGGATCAGCATTATGGCAACTAAAAGTGGTAATGCGACAGCGCTGACCGTTCTGTCTCCAATAAAGAACGGTGTCATTGGCGAAATGTCTTTTGCAGCCATAACACGTGAACGTTGCTTACGTTTACCCATTCATGAAAAAAGTCCGCTAGCGCGTGTACCTAATACCTATTTGGCGCGTTTGTTTGTGTTGGATGATGTATTTTATGAATC